>ERZ773006.771-NODE-771-length-12747-cov-45.5314_pt1 | contig 12747 bp, 11 predicted proteins | sample MGYA00580843_ERZ773006 | MGnify/ENA primary metagenome ERZ773006 (study PRJEB29015, sample SAMEA2738011) | human oral metagenome | biome: human oral; feature: human-associated habitat; material: dental | place: China | collected 2052 ... | reverse complement strand
GATGTGGTTGTTTTTGCTGGATCTGCACCAAGCAATCTTGGAAACAAGGTCTATAACAAATTGATTCCACTGGTTCGTGAAACTGGGGCACAGGTGGTTTGTGACTTTGAAGGACAAACCTTGCTTGATTCATTGGCCCACCAACCGCTCTTGGTTAAGCCAAATAACCATGAACTTGAAGCCATTTTCAATGTTAAACTTAATGGTTTGGCTGATGTTGAAAAATATGCGCGTGAAATCCTTGCTAAGGGGGCGCAAAACGTTATCATCTCAATGGCAGGTGATGGAGCTCTGCTTGTCACACCAGAGGCTGCATACTTTGCTAAACCAATTAAGGGAACAGTGAAGAACTCTGTTGGTGCAGGTGACTCAATGGTCGCTGGTTTTACTGGTGAATTTGTCAAATCAGGGGACTCAATTGAGGCTCTCAAGTGGGGAGTAGCGTGTGGAACATCTACAGCTTTCTCAGATGACTTGGCGACAATTGAATTTATTAAAGAAACGTACAATAAAGTAGAGGTAGAAAAACTATGAAAATTCAGGATTTACTGAACAAAAAAGTCATGTTGCTTGACCTTCAAGCAACGACAAAGGAAGCTGCTATCGATGAAATGATTAACAGCTTGGTTGACAATGGTGTCGTGGCTGACTTTGATATTTTCAAAGCAGGCATTATGGCTCGTGAAGCACAAACATCAACTGGTTTGGGTGATGGAATTGCTATGCCACACAGTAAAAACCTCGCAGTAAAAGAAGCAACTGTACTTTTTGCTAAATCTAATAAAGGTGTAGATTACGAATCACTTGATGGTCAACCTACAGACCTCTTCTTTATGATTGCTGCTCCAGAGGGAGCAAATGACACTCACTTGGCAGCCCTTGCTGAGTTGTCAAAATACCTTATGCAAGATGGTTTTGCAGATCGTTTGCGTAAGGTGACTTCTCCAGATGAAGTGATTGCTGCTTTCAATACGGGTGAAGAAGAAGCACAGGCTGAGGAAGCTAAGAAAGCACAAGCTGTTAAAGAAGCAGCTTCAAGCGATAAACCACTTATCGTAGCAGTAACAGCTTGTACGACTGGTATTGCTCACACTTACATGGCTGAAGAATCACTGATTAAAACAGGTGAAGAAATGGGTGTCAATGTTCGTGTTGAAACTAACGGTGCTTCAGGTGTCGGAACACCATTGACTGCTGAAGAAATCAGTAAGGCTGTAGGTGTTATCGTAGCGGCAGACAAGGCAGTTGAAACAGCACGTTTTGATGGTAAAAAATTGCTTTCTAAACCAGTCGCTACAGGTATTCGTCAACCTCAAGAATTAATCCAAAACATCTTGGATGGTAAAGCTGAAGTTTTCCACGCTGAAAATGCTGGAGCTGCCCAAGAATCAAGTGAGAAATTGAGCCTCGGTGGTGCCTTCTATAAACACTTGATGAGTGGGGTATCACAAATGCTCCCATTCGTTATCGGTGGTGGTATCATGATTGCTCTTGCCTTCTTGCTTGATCAAATCATGGGTGTTCCTAAAGATCAATTGTCACAACTTGGTTCTTATCACGAAATTGCTGCTCAATTTAAAGCAATTGGTGGCGCTGCCTTTGGCTTCATGCTTCCAGTGCTTGCAGGTTATATTGCTTACTCTATCGCTGAAAAACCAGGTTTGGTTTCAGGTTTTGTAGCTGGTGCTATCGCTTCAAGTGGTGCATCCTTTGGCGGAGTTCCATTTGGTGCAGGTGGTAAAGCAACCCTTGCCCTTGCAGGTGTATCTTCAGGTTTCCTTGGTGCTCTTGTTGGTGGTTTCCTTGCAGGTGGTGTTATCCTCGTTCTTCGTAAACTCTTGGCAGGTATTCCACGTGCCCTTGAAGGAATCCGTTCTATCTTGCTCTTGCCACTTCTTGGTGTATTTGCTACAGGTTTCTTGATGTTGGCAGTGAATATCCCAATGGCAGCAATCAATACTGGTCTTAATAACTTCTTGTCAAGCTTGTCAGGAAGCTCAGCCGTATTACTTGGTCTCCTTGTTGGTGGTATGATGGCAGTGGACATGGGTGGACCAGTCAACAAATCTGCTTACGTATTTGGTACAGGTACTCTTGCAGCAACAGTAACTTCAGGTGGTTCAGTTGTTATGGCCGCAGTTATGGCAGCTGGTATGGTTCCTCCATTGGCAGTCTTTGTAGCAACACTCTTATTTAAAGATAAATTTACTGAAGAAGAACGCAACTCTGGTTTGACAAACATTGTTATGGGACTCTCATTCATCACTGAAGGTGCAATTCCATTTGGTGCAGCTGACCCAGCACGCGCTATCCCAAGCTTTATCGTTGGTTCAGCTCTTACAGGTGCTCTTGTAGGTATGGCTGGAATCAAATTGATGGCACCACACGGAGGTATCTTCGTTATTGCCCTCACTTCAAATGCTCTTCTTTACCTTCTCTTCATCTTGATTGGTGCTGTGGTATCGGGTATCCTCTTTGGATTCCTTCGTAAACCACTTGATAAATAAGATATGATCAAACAATCTCGTTGTGACGGGATTGTTTTTTTTGTGTCGTAGCAGATTTTTGTCAGGGTACCTATTTTATGATACAGTATAGGCAGAAATGGTTTATCTAGTAGCTAATGCTCTGTATAAAGAAACATAAGAGGTGAATTATGGTAAAAGAATACGATTATATTGTCATCGGTGGGGGTTCTGGTGGGATTGCCAGTGCCAATCGTGCTGCTATGCACGGCGCTAAGGTTATTCTCTTTGAAGGAAAAGAGGTCGGTGGTACCTGTGTTAATGTGGGTTGTGTACCTAAAAAGGTCATGTGGTATGGTGCTCAGGTTGCTGAGACCCTTCACCGTTATGCAGGAGAGTATGGTTTTGATGTAACGCTTAATAAATTTGATTTTGCGACACTTAAGGCCAATCGTCAGGCTTATATCGATCGTATCCATGGTTCTTATGAGCGTGGTTTTGCTAGCAATGGTGTTGAACGTGTTTACGAGTATGCGAAATTTGTTGACCCTCATACGGTTGAAGTAGCGGGTGACCTTTATACAGCACCACATATCCTAATTGCAACAGGCGGTCATCCCCTTTATCCAAATATTCCAGGCAGTGAATATGGAATTACCTCAGATGGTTTCTTTGAGCTAGATGAGGTACCAAAACGTACAGCTGTTATAGGTGGTGGCTATATCGGAGTTGAAGTTGCCGGTGTTCTCAACGCTCTTGGAAGTGATACTCATCTCTTTATTCGTAAGGATCGCCCATTGCGTACTTTTGACAAAGACATTATCGATGTTTTAGTTGATGAGATGGCTAAGTCTGGCCCTACACTTCACAAGCATGCTAATGCAACAGAGGTAGTAAAAAATGCAGACGATTCTCTGACTATTAGCTTTGACAATGAAGAAACTATTACAGTTGATTGCCTTATCTGGGCTGTCGGACGTGCGGCAAATACTTCTGGTTTTGGTCTTGAAAAGACAGGCGTTGAGTTGACTGAACGAGGTAACATTTATTCAGACGAGTTTGAAAATACATCTGTTCCTGGTATCTATGCTCTTGGAGATGTGACTGGTAAACTTGATTTAACTCCAGTTGCAGTGAAGGCTGGTCGCCAATTGTCAGAGCGACTTTTCAATAATAAAGTTGATGCTAAACTTGATTATACAGATGTAGCTACTGTGGTCTTTAGTCATCCGGTCATTGGTGCTATTGGGTTGACTGAGGAAAAGGCAATTGCCAAATATGGTTCGGAAAATATCAAGGTCTATAAATCTAGTTTCACTCCAATGTATACGGCTCTTGGAGATAATCGTCAGCCGTCAACCATGAAATTAGTAACGCTAGGTGAGGGTGAAAAAATCATCGGTCTTCACGGTATTGGCTATGGTGTCGATGAGATGATTCAAGGTTTCTCTGTGGCTATTAAGATGGGAGCAACTAAGGCTGATTTTGATAATACGGTTGCCATTCATCCAACCGGTTCAGAAGAGTTTGTAACGATGAGATAGAAAAGTGAAGTCTGTTAACTGAGAGTTTCAGGCTTTTCTTTGTGTTTAAATAGCAGCCTACACTCTGTGTAAAACTATAGACTGTCTAAATAAAAAAGGCCTTCAGGCCTTTCATTCGTTAATTAAGTAGTTCCTGACTTCTGAAATAAAGTAAAGAGATCCAGTGACGACAAATAGATCGTCAGAATTTGCTGATTCAGCTTGTGCTAGCCAGTCTCTATAGTCGGCTACACGTTTGAAGTGTTGGGGATATTCATTCAAAGGCAGTGCCTCAAAAAAGTCAAAGCTGGTTACCGTTATATCATAATCTTTCAATTCCTCTAGTAAGTCCGCCAAAGGCTTTCGTCTAAGTCCTGCAAAGAGGATATGTACTCTACGATTAGCGAAGTTATCTTTTAGTACCTGTTTTAAGCTGGCAATTCCTTGAGGGTTATGAGCACCATCTAGATAAATGTTATCTCCTATCCACTCACTACGACCAGGCCAATGCGTCTCTACGATTCCCTCTTGGATGCTCTTATCGGTAATCTTAGAAAATGTTTGAGCTAGGAGATGGGCAGCAGTGACAGCTAGCCCAGCATTGTTTTCTTGATGCTGTCCTAACATTGGAAGTTTAAGATTTGGACTTTCCCAATGGTCATAAGAAACTTGGATCGTTTGATTGTCCCTTGGAAGCAGCTGAATTTCCCTATCAATGACGGCTAAAGGAGCTTGTAGGTCATGTGATTTTTTGTTGAAGAAATGTTCAACTTCTGTAGAGACACGACCAAGTAAGATAGGTGTATTTTCTCGCATGACGCCTGCCTTATGATTGGCAATGTCCAAAAGGCTATTGCCCAAGGTCTCAGTGTGATCAAAGCCGATTGAAGTACAGATGACAAGCTCTGGAGAAAGGACATTGGTCGAATCAAGTCGTCCACCAATTCCGGCTTCAATGATAGTAATATCAACCTGTTTAAGGTCAAAGTAGAGGAACATGAGTAAGGTGACTAATTCAAATTCTGTTGGTCGCTCAAAAGCAGTGTGCTCTTCTAAATCATCGAGAAGAACCTGAGCTTTCGCAACAATGTTAATCAGATCCTTGTCTGGAATCTCTGTGCCGTTGATACTAATGCGTTCGTTAAAGCGAGTAATATAAGGGGAGGTAAAGGTCCCGACCTGATAGCCTGATTTTGTTAGGATATTTTGTAGGTAGCTAGTCGTTGATCCCTTACCGTTGCTCCCGACGATATGCACCGTTGGATAGTGAGATTGAGGATTTCCTACCTGTTTCAAGAGCCAACGCATACGTCCGAGTTGAGGGCGACGTCCATTGCCTTTGAAGGAGTGGATGAAATTTAGAGTTTCTGTATAGTTCATAGGATTATAGAAAAAAGGCAGGGGTTTCCTAACCTTTTCTTTGTTTTAGTTGGAAACAGCGCCACTAGTTGTGGCGTCACCAGTTGTCGTATTGCCAGTTGTTGTGTCTGCAGTGGCTGCGGATGAAGAAGTAGTTGTATTTCCACCAGTTGTCGTGTCTGCTGATGAAGAATAGGTGTTATTACCAGCTTGGCTGTTTGTCTCTGTTTCTGAGTCAGTTGCATTACCATAGCTAGATGAGGCGACACTTGATTCTTGGGTCTTATTGTTGCCTTCTTTAATGACTACAGTTGACTGATTGGATGATGAATCAGAAGTGTCCTTATTTTTAGATGATGTAAAATTCATGATAGTGATGGAAGCAACAATGATTGACAAGATTGTCCCGACAGCAGTAAGTACTTTTTGGAAGGCAGTGAAGCCTTTTGTAACGTGTTCAGTCACCATTGGTGCAGATTTTTTTTCTTCTTTTGATGAATGGTTACGGCGTGAGTAATTTTCAGACATGATGCTCTCCTTAAAAATATTTCGTACTCTCTATTATATGATTTTCTCGCAAAAATTGCTAAAAAAATTATGCTATAATAAATAGTAAATAAAAATCGAGGAAAAATCATGATTTATTTTGATAATTCAGCCACGACGATGCCTTATCCAGAGGCACTTAGAACCTATCAAGAAGTGGCTACTAAAATTTTTGGGAACCCATCCAGCCTACACCAATTAGGAACATCTGCGACACGTATTTTGGAGGCTTCTCGTAAGCAAGTTGCGGACCTCATTGGAAAATCAGCCGATGAGATTTTCTTTACGTCTGGTGGAACCGAAGGAGACAACTGGGTTATCAAGGGTGTGGCCTTCGAAAAAGAGCCTTATGGCAAACATGTCATCGTTTCCGATATTGAACACCCTGCGGTAAAAGAGTCTGCCAAATGGCTTTCAGAGCATGGTTTTGAAGTGTCCTATGCACCCGTTAATGAGCAAGGATTTGTGGATGTCGAAGCTCTTGCTGGATTATTACGCCCTGACACTATTTTAGTTTCGGTTATGGCCGTTAATAATGAAATCGGCTCAATCCAACCCATCCAAGAAATTTCAGATCTTCTAGCTAATGAGCCGACCATATCTTTCCATGTGGATGCTGTTCAGGCTATTGGGAAGATTCCTGTATCAGCTTATTTAACAGACCGTGTTGACTTTGCAACTTTTTCTGGTCATAAGTTTCATGCTGTTCGTGGTGTCGGTTTTGTCTACAAGAAAGCTGGAAAAAGGATTACGCCACTCTTAACCGGTGGTGGTCAAGAAAAAGATTTTCGTTCAACGACTGAAAATGTAGCAGGGATTGCGAGTATGGCTAAGGCCTTGCGATTAGTCACTGATAAAGAGGAATTTTCTCTTCCTAAAATTGCTAAGATGAAAAAGATTATCTTTGACGAATTGGCTAAATACGAGGATATTACTATTTTCTCAGGCGAGGGTGAAGACTTTGCTCCCAATATTTTGACCTTTGGAATTAAGGGAGTTCGTGGTGAAGTGGTTGTCCATGCTTTTGAAGAGCATCAAATCTATATTTCAACGACCTCAGCATGTTCATCCAAGGCAGGTAAGCCAGCGGGAACTCTCATTTCTATGGGTGTTCCAACCAAGTTAGCCCAAACGGCTGTTCGTATCAGTCTTGATGATGATAATGATATGGGACAAGTAGAACAATTTCTTACGATTTTCAAGCAGGTCTATGATAAGACGCAAAAAGTAAGATAGCAAGATTTAATCGATTAAAAAAGAAAACTAAATTCAAGTATAAAAGGAAAAGGAATGACATTAACGTATTCAGAAATTATGGTTCGCTACGGTGAATTGTCAACTAAGGGCAAAAACCGTATGCGTTTTATCAATAAACTCAGAAATAACATCAAAGATGTGTTATCTATCTATCCAGAAGTTAAAGTGACTTTTGACCGAGACCGTGGACATATCTACCTCAATGGCACAGACTACGAGCCAGTAGCAGAGTCTTTGAAGCAAATTTTTGGTATTCAAGCCTTTAGTCCTGTTTACAAGTTTGAAAAAGATGTCGAAGTATTGAAAAAAGCTGTTCAAGACATTATGACTGGCCTCTATCGTGACGGACTTACCTTTAAGGTGACTGCTAAACGTAGTGATCACGACTTTGTTTTAGATAGTCGCGAGCTCAACCTTACTTTAGGAAATGCTGTATTTGATGTATTGCCTGACATTAAGGCACAGATGAAGGGGCCAGATGTTAATCTGAAGGTAGAAATTCGTGCTGAGGCAGCTTATATTTCTCATGAGGAAATTAAGGGAGCAGGTGGATTACCTGTAGGGACTGCTGGTAAAGGAATGCTCATGCTTTCAGGTGGGATTGATTCGCCTGTTGCAGGTTATTTAGCCCTTAAACGTGGTGTGGATATCGAGGCTGTCCACTTTGCAAGCCCACCTTATACAAGTCCTGGTGCACTTAAAAAGGCTCAAGATTTGACCCGTAAGTTGACCAAGTTTGGTGGTAATATTCAGTTCATAGAAGTACCATTTACTGAGATTCAAGAGGAAATCAAAGAAAAAGCACCAGAGGCTTATTTGATGACCTTGACACGTCGCTTCATGATGCGTATTACAGACCGAATTCGTGAAGAACGCCGTGGTCTCGTGATCATCAATGGTGAGAGTCTTGGACAGGTTGCCAGTCAGACGATGGAGTCTATGCAGGCTATCAATGCTGTAACCTGCACGCCCGTGATTCGCCCAGTTGTCACTATGGATAAGTTGGAAATCATTGATTTGGCACAAAAAATCGATACCTTTGATATCTCCATCCAACCTTTTGAGGATTGCTGTACCATTTTTGCACCTGACCGTCCAAAAACTAATCCAAAAATCAAGAACGTTGAACAATATGAAGGTCGTATGGATGTTGAAAGCTTAGTTGAACGTGCGGTTGCAGGAATCATGGTGACTGAAATCACACCTATTGAAGAAGCGCAAGACGAAGTGGATACACTTATTGAAGACTTACTTTAGTCTAGGAGGATATAGTGACAGTTTGGTATTGCCCAGGTATCATTAGAGTTAGCTATATCGAAAAAGAAATGTCGATGTTAAACTTTTACCTAGAAAGGAAACTGCATGACTGTTTATAACATCAATTTAGGAATCGGTTGGGCATCAAGTGGTGTTGAGTATGCTCAGGCCTATCGTTCTAGAATTTTCAAAAATACAGGTATTAAGGCTAAGTTTGTCTTTATGGATATGTTCTTGCAGGACAATCTTTCTGATTTGACCCGTAACATGGGATTTTCAGATGAAGATATCATTTGGCTTTACAGCTATTTTACAGACCTTAAGATTGCCCCAACGACCTATACTGTCAAAGATTTGGAAAAGGAAATTCCTTATGACATCACGCGTCGTGAGATTAATGGCAAAGTGGTTAAGCTCTTTTGTGCCAAAGAAGATATTTTCTACGCCGCTTATTTGCGTAAAGAGGGTAAAGATATTGTCCATCGTGTGGAAAAAGTATCGCGTGGTTGCCTAATTCGTAAAGACTTTTATTCTTATACTAAGATGTTTACAGAGTACTACACACCAGTAGACAATAAGGCCCACCTCTACCAACGACGTTTCTTCAATGAAGATGGAAGTATTGCTTATGATGAAATTGTTGATGGCAAGGATAGTGTCTTCTGTTTCCCAGATAAGATTTTGTCTTCTAAGCATGAGTTTATCGCCTACTTTATGTCTCAACTAGGTCTAACTGATCAAGACATTGTCATTTTGGACCGTGCAACTGGTACAGGACAGGCTGTTTTCCGTAATACTAAACCAGCTAAGCTTGGAGTTGTTGTCCATGCAGAGCACTTTAGTGAAAATGCTGTGACAGATAAGACTATTCTTTGGAATAACTTCTATGAGTACCAATTCAGCAATGCAGATAAGGTTGATTTCTTCATCACAGCGACAGAACGTCAACGCAGCATTATGCTAGATCAGTTCAATAAATACACACCATTTAAACCTCATATCGTAACGATTCCTGTGGGAAGTGTGGATAAACTGAGAGAGCCTGAAGGAGAGCGTGAACCATTCTCAATCATCACAGCTTCACGTTTGGCCAATGAAAAGCACGTGGATTGGTTGGCTAAGGCTGTTGTTAAGGCTAAAGAAAGTCTGCCACAAGTGAACTTTGATATCTTTGGTACAGGTGCTGAAGAAGCCAAGCTTAAGGCAATTATTGAGGAGAATCAAGCTCAGGATTATATCCATCTCAAGGGGCACCAAGATTTAACAGAAGTCTACAAGGATTACGAACTTTACCTATCAGGTTCTAAGAGTGAAGGTTTTGGATTGACACTTCTAGAAGCTGTTGGATCAGGCCTTGGTATGATTGGTTTTGATGTTCGTTATGGAAATCAAACTTTTATCAAGGATAATGAAAATGGTTACCTCATTCCTCGTTTTGAAAAAGATGACGAGCCTGCTATCGTAGCTGCCTTGGCAGATAAAATTGTAGCTTTCTTCAATCGTTCAGATTTAGATCATGTTCATCAAGTTTCTTACGATATCGCCAAAGGTTTTTTAACAGAGGAAATCGAGCAGAAGTGGCTTAACTTAGTAAAGGAGATGACTAATCATGATTAATTTATTTGAAAACTATAGTCAAGGTAGTTGGGATCTCCATTACTCACTGATTGTCGCTGGCTATGTGAATACAACAGTTTGTCTTTCAGATGATGGCTTTTTACCTAGTGATGTGACCTCACCTTACCTTTATTTCACAGGTTTTGATAAGGTTCAGGGTTCTGCACTTTACTTTAATCAGGTACCCGTGCCTGATTACTGGGAAATTATAGGAACAAATAGCAACGCGGAAATCTTCCGTTTTGATAAGAAACGTGGTCATATTCACTATGCGCATCCTGCTCATCAGCGTCTAGTTAAAGCTGTGGATTGGTATGATGAGTCAGGTCGCTTGCGCGTGACTGATCGCTACAATAACAAGGGTTACCGTTTCTCACAAACAACCTATAATGTTAAGCAAGAAGCGACCATTACGAGCTATTTCACCCCTGACAACAAGGAAGTTATCGTCATCAACCATTTGACTAAAGACGTTATCTTGAATTGGAAAGACAAAGTCTACATTTTCAAAAACAAATCTGAATTTGTAGTCTTCTATCTTAAAGAAGCCGGTTATGATTTGAGTCGTATTTTATACAACTCACTGGCGACACCTTTCTTGACAACTATGAATCTTCCGAATTCTGGTCAAGATGTCCTCTTCTGGCAAGAACCGATTACTGATTCCGTTCCTGGGAATATGCGTTTGCTTCTTGATAGCAATCACCGTCAAACTAAGATTGTCGTGCAAGAATACGCAGCCTACACAAATCTTCTAAGACTGATTAGTCCAGAGCAGGCTTCTCGTGTGGCCTTCCTTGGATTCATGTATCCATTTGCCCGCCAGAACAACTTCCAAAATCAAGCGCTTATCTTGACTAACTCAGATCAGATTGAACATTTGGAAAGCATTGTCAGTGAAGTGCCTACCATGCATTATCATGTTGGGGCAATCACAGAAATGTCAAGTCGCTTGATGGATTTGGCTAAATATAGTAATGTTAGTCTTTACCCTAATATTACGACTGAGCAGGTTAAGCGTCTTTATAAGGAAGCTGATTTCTACTTGGATATTAACCATCAAAATGAAATCTTGTCAGCGACACGTGCTGCCTTTGAAAATAACCTGCTTATCCTGGCTTTCACGAACACAAGCCATGGTCCTGAATATACCGCGCCAAGTAATATCTTCTCACCAATGAATGCTGGGCAATTTAAACAAACTCTTAAAGAAGCCTTGGGCAACCGTGACTTCCTTAATCACTTGCTTGATCGCCAACGTGAGCACGCTCATGTAGCAACACCAGAAGATTATAAGAAGGTTATTGGTTAGGAAAATGACATTAGAGGTTCGTAACGTTTATCCTCTGACAGCAACATTTAAGAAGGTCGCTTCGCTTTATGAAGCGGCTTTTCCTGTGGAGGAGAGACTCCCACTTTGGCAATTGTCTTGGAATAATTTGAAAAATGGACAATCTTTCTTGACTTATTTTGATCAGGAAGTTTTTATTGGTTTTACCTATGCAATCTGTACTGATAACCTGGTCTACCTACTCTTTCTTGCGGTTGAGGAAAGTAAACAGTCTCAGGGATACGGCAGTCAGATTTTGGCACAAGTTAAGGAAGAAGCAGGGGGACGACCATGTGTGCTTACGATTGAACCTATGGATGAGGAGCAAGTCTCTAATCGGGGGCAACGTTTAAAACGTTTAGCATTTTATGAACGAAATGGCTATCAGCTATTGAATCATTTCTATTTTGAAGGAACTGAACGTTATCAAATTTTGACAACGGATAGGAGTCTCTCCTTAGATGCTTTGGAGCAGGAACTAGCTAAGACCTTCTTAGGAAAATATGTTATAAGAGTTGAGTAGGCTAATCCTTACTTGGCTAAACTTCAATGAGCAGAATAAGAATAATCAAAATAACTTTTTCTCTTGTCATTAGAGGGGAAAAATGATAGAATTGTAACGTTGACTAAATGCACGTCCTGTGCAACCGCACGACTACTGTTTGCAAGTGGGTTCGTCCCCGCAGTACTAGGCGAGTCTTCACAGAGGGAAACCTCAGACACATTAAAAATTTTAATAGGAGGTGCATCATGAGCACATACGCAATCATCAAAACTGGTGGAAAACAAGTTAAAGTTGAAGTAGGTCAAGCGATCTACGTTGAAAAAATCAACGCTGAAGCTGGATCAGAAGTAACTTTTAACGAAGTTGTTCTTGTCGGTGGTGATAAAACTGTAGTAGGTACTCCAGTTGTTGAGGGAGCTACTGTTGTCGGAACTATCGAAAAACAAGGTAAACAAAAGAAAGTTGTTACTTTCAAATACAAACCTAAAAAAGGTAGCCACCGTAAACAAGGTCACCGTCAACCTTATACAAAAGTTGTTATCAACGCTATCAACGCGTAAGCTAACGACTAATCACTAAGAAAGGACACAATCTTATGTTGAAAACTCTTGAAAACTTGCAACTTTTCGCCCACAAAAAAGGTGGGGGTTCTACTTCCAATGGTCGTGATTCACAAGCTAAACGTCTTGGTGCTAAAGCAGCTGATGGACAAACTGTATCAGGTGGATCAATCCTTTACCGTCAACGCGGTACACACATCTACCCAGGTGTAAACGTAGGCCGTGGTGGTGACGATACACTCTTCGCTAAAGTTGAAGGTGTTGTACGTTTCGAACGTAAAGGTCGCGACAAAAAACAAGTATCTGTATACCCAGTTGCTAAATAATT
>ERZ773006.762-NODE-762-length-12841-cov-79.1042_pt1 | contig 12841 bp, 11 predicted proteins | sample MGYA00580843_ERZ773006 | MGnify/ENA primary metagenome ERZ773006 (study PRJEB29015, sample SAMEA2738011) | human oral metagenome | biome: human oral; feature: human-associated habitat; material: dental | place: China | collected 2052 ... | reverse complement strand
TGAAATTCAAGTGGCAAGAAGGACAAGAATTTATTCTCCTCATCAATAACTTAGGCGGCACTTCAAAATTGGAAGAACTCGTTTTCACAGATGATATCCTGCAACTATTGGATATTGAGGGCTTGAAACTTTCTTTTATCAAAACAGGTCACCTCATCACAAGCCTAGATATGGCAGGGCTTTCTGTTACCCTCTGCCGTGTTTCCGACAATTCCTGGCTAAAAGCCTTAGAAACCCCAACCAATGCTTTTGCTTGGTGAGAGAACAAAAATCCAGTAAAATCAAGTTTGATTTTACTGGATTTTTTAGTTTTGTTTTAATCCAAACCTATACGGTGGAAAATATCATCCACCCGTTTCGTGTAGTAAAGAGGGTTGAAGATTTCGTCAATTTCTTCTTGGGTCAGGCGGGAAGTAACTTCTGGATCAGCTTCCAGAAGCGGTTTAAAGTCCACTTGGTTATCCCATGAGTGGGCTGTTTTTGGTTGCACTAGGTCATAGGCTTGCTCCCGCGTCATGCCTTTCTCAATCAAGGTCAACATAGCCCGTTGGCTAAAGATAAGACCGAAAGTTGAGTTCATATTGCGGATCATATTTTCTGGGAAGACCGTCAAGTTCTTGACGATATTGCCAAAACGGTTGAGCATGTAGTCAATCAAGATGGTCGTATCTGGTGTGATAATCCGCTCAGCTGATGAGTGGGAGATGTCACGTTCATGCCAGAGAGCTACGTTCTCATAGGCTGTAATCATGTGACCACGGATAACACGCGCAAGACCAGTCATGTTTTCAGAACCGATAGGGTTACGTTTGTGAGGCATAGCTGATGAACCCTTTTGCCCCTTGGCAAAGAACTCTTCTACTTCGCGTTGCTCAGACTTTTGCAGACCACGGATTTCCGTTGCCATGCGCTCGATGGAAGTCGCAATGCTAGCAAGAACTGCAAAGTACTCAGCGTGAAGGTCACGAGGAAGCACCTGTGTAGAGATTTCTTGAGCACGAATCCCAAGCTTGTCGCAGACGTATTGCTCCACAAACGGTGGGATGTTAGCAAAGTTCCCAACCGCACCAGAAATCTTACCAGCTTCCACACCAGCAGCCGCATGCTCGAAACGCTCGATATTGCGCTTCATTTCACTGTACCAAGTCGCGAGCTTAAGACCGAAAGTCGTCGGCTCCGCATGCACTCCGTGGGTACGCCCCATCATGATGGTGAACTTGTGCTCCTTGGCCTTATCAGCAATGATATTGGTGAAATTTTCAAGATCACGACGAATGATGTCGTTGGCTTGCTTGTAAAGGTAACCGTAGGCAGTATCCACCACATCGGTAGAAGTCAAACCATAGTGGACCCACTTGCGCTCTTCACCAAGAGTCTCAGAAACCGCACGCGTGAAAGCCACCACATCGTGGCGAGTCTCCTGCTCAATCTCCAAAATACGGTCGATGTCAAAGTCCGCCTTCTCGCGAATCAAAGCCACATCTTCCTTAGGGATTTCCCCCAACTCAGCCCATGCCTCGTCAGCCAAGATTTCCACCTCAAGCCACGCACGGTATTTATTTTCTTCACTCCAAATATTCGCCATTTCAGGGCGAGAGTAACGGTTGATCATTGTTTTTACTCCTTTAAAAAATCTTTTTTTATCACACAGGGTTCCACAACTATTGCCTTGTAATCTTCTAAATCAGGATCTGTAGCAAACGGAATCGGAAAAAGAACAAACTTTTGACTGTGTAAGTCAGCTAAGGCTAAAAGTCCTCTCAACTGATATTGTGAAATACCTCTAACAACAAACTTATCTTTATCAATTCTTAAATTAAGATAATAGTTTGCCATATTTTGGGAATAAAACAAGGGAATCTGATTCGGTGCAATTGTACAATAGCTTCCTGTTACATCTCCATCTTGTATTTCCATCAATGTCCAAAAAGGTTCACCTTGAATTTTCCCATCAGGTAAAAATGCTTTCTTAAGAATACCAGCAACAATATCTGTTATTGTCGGTAGCTCATCTTCAGTCATTAGCTTTATTCCATAGGAATCGGCGAATGTCTTTGTTCCTTCTTGAAAACCAACTTTTGAAATCATTATTCCAATAATATTACCCAATCCAACATCAGATAATTTTGTCGCAAAATCCCGAATCTCTTTGATTGACACTTTATTTTTCCAATCTTTACATTCAATCGCTACTCTACACTCAACATTTAAATGAGAGAATTGATAATAGACATCAAATTCATTTGTTGCACCACTTTGTCCTTTTATAGTTACTCTCTTAGAAACTAATGTATTTTCAAAATCGTTGAGTTGTAGCAATTGTGAATACACATATTGTGCGTAGTCTTCCAACTTTTTTCCTGTATTTACCATTTTTTCTCCAATAACTAAAAATAATATTGAATATCATACATTCTTAAATCATTACAACAAATTAAATAGTATGAACCTCTTATTCCAAAATTTCACACTTCCATTGTTCAAGCTGATCTTTCGCATTTCGTACACCTGCCAGATGCTTCAAAACATGTAAATCATCTAAAAGATAAAGTAAGACTAGCAAATCTCGAGCTGTTTTTTCCCGCTCTTCATCAGAAATAGTATCGAAGAAATCAATATTCAAAACCTTAACAGGATCCTCAAAATGACTTTCACCATGTAAGACCAATCGATACATCAAATTTTCAAAATAATCTCTGTATTTTTCATCAATTTTATTTACAATCATTGGATCTGTTGTTAGCTTTGTAATATCTTGTTTATAATTAAATGTACCATATGCTTCTAAAATTTTTCGCATTGCATTACCAACGAAACTCTCAGAACTAGGTGCCCCACTTCCCGTTGCATAGGCAAATACAGTTTCAAGGAGTTCGGTATAATCATGAGTCTTCGTTTTAAATACCTGTAATTCCCCATTGACTAACTCTAATTTTTTATATTTAGACTTTTGTCCACCTTCTTTCAACTTACAAAAATCCATTATCTCCTGCAGAAACTTGTCAAAATCATACATCATCTGTTTATCATGAGTCATCAATAAAACCCTAGTGTAACTACTTCCCTTAAAAAATCTAGTTAAACAATATTTCAAATAAGAAGTTATTCCAACCTTATTTTCCATATCAAAACTAGAAATTGGGTCATCAATGACAATAAAGTATTCTTGACTATAAGCTTCTGCTAACTCTCTTTGCTGAATTATTTCAGTAAAGAAATAACATAACGCCAGTGCATTTCTCTCACCTACTGATACTCTACTAGGTTCCACAAACTTATCTCTTGATAATAAGTAGTATTTTCCATTTTGACTTCGAATAGTTAACCGATTTTTTGAAAAAAATATGTAATTCAAACTTTTATTAATTTCATCAACCGCAATATCTATATTAAGTTTTTGACTTTCTAAATCAGAAATCTGTTGTTCATAATCAATTATCTGTTCTTTTATCGTATCATAATTAGCATAGCAAGTCTCTTTCTCTACTGTTTTTTCTTGAAATTTTTTATAATCGTCTTGAATTTCATAGAAAGCTAACCCTTTATTGATTTGAAGTAGACTTTCTTTTAATTTTTGGATATCTGAAATTTCTGAGTTATGTTTGACAATGGCTTGGTTAATTATTTTAATATCATTTTTTACCTTAAGTAATTCTTGAGAAAAATCTATATCGGGTAGCTCAACTACAACATATGGGTTCTTAATTTTTTCATCAATCACTAAATTAATCTCATTAATTTTAGTATTCAAAGCATCAATACTCCTTTGATAGGAGCGAATCAAATCTGAATCTAACTGCCCATACTCAGAGAAATCTTGATTTATTTCGTCAATTTTTTTACCCATCAATGCAGACTGATGCTCTTCAACTGCTCTTGATAGGAGTTTAGTGATACCATTTGTAAGTTCAGTTTTGACATCTTCCGATACTAATTGAGTACAAAAAGGACAAATTGTTTGATATTCATCTGCAAAGAAATCCTTAACTTCTCTTAAATGATGCTCACCTTTTGTAGAATCAGATAGTAATTTCAGTAAATACTCATCCCTAGCATTCAACTCAGGTTTTTCAATTTTTTTAGATAATAAAGTTGACAATTCATCCCTGTCAAAATTAATAATAGGTAAAACTAACTCTTGCTCTATAACAACTGCTGAATCTCTTATTGAAAAATATCTCTCCTTTTTCTTATTAAAATCAGCCTCTAACTTATTTTTTTTAAAAGTTGGTTGTATACTAACAAAATTTCGAACAGTATTATTATTAACAGGAGATGCCGCTCGATTTCCTTTTATTTCCCTATCTCTTTCAGCCCAATTTCCTATCCCTTTCAAGGAGTTTATCATTTCTTTTTGCCAAAAATCGGGAGACTTTTCATTGTTCTCATCTAAATATTCTTTATATTCAGAATCGTATTTTTGAAATTCAATTTTTGCTTCAGATAACTGTGCTCTCAAACTTTCAAGTTGAGCATCAATATCAATTTGTTCCCCAAAAATTACAATTGTATCCAATCCATCTTGAGCAATTCTAACTTTCTGATCAACATAATTCTCATCGAAAACAAAAATTGATTTTTTATCGATATCACTAAGTATAATATTATCATTATTCTTGTCAATAAATGATACGCTATCTACTCCACTCCAATCATTTTTTAATTGATTTATTCCACGAGCAATTGTACTTTTTCCTGAACCGTTTCTTCCAAATAACAGGCTTGCCCTATCGTTCTGTGCTTGATTTGTCCCCTCAAAATTCCCTTCAAAGAGTTCTAATTTCGTTTCATCCTCAAAGATACCTGATTTTATTTTAATTCCTTTAATTCTTTCAAACATTTTCTTCTTTGAACTCCTCTTTTCCTATCTCCACCGATGGATAATGGGACAGCTGGTTTAAGTCTGTATCCAGTGGCAGGTCATAGATTGCTAGGTAGTCTGCTGGGTACTGGGCTTGCAGTTCTTCATATTTTGTTTGGATTTTCTCAGCGTCTTTGCTGGCAAAGAGTACTTCAACGATTCCTGCTTCTCCATTTTCAATAAAGGCGTGAACAATGATTTGAATCATAACAAACTCCTCTAAAAATCTATTCCCTCACCTAGTTCTCTCACCTCATCTGGCTCATCACTAAACAGGGTCACATGTCCCATCTTACGATTGTGCTTGGCTTCTTCTTTGCCATAAAGGTGAAGGTGGGCGCTAGGGTTTTCTGCGACGTACTGTGCAGCTTGCTCCATGTGCTGGCCAAGAACATTGAGCATGACAGCTGGGGCATGAAGGGTCACTTCTGGCAGGGGCTGACCCAAAATACCCAAGATATGAGTATCAAACTGTGAGAAATCACAGGCTTCGATAGAATAATGCCCTGAATTATGCGGGCGCGGTGCGATTTCATTGACCAAAATCTGGTTGCCAGCCACAAACATCTCTATACATAGTGTACCAGAAAGTTGGACTTCTGTGGCAATTTTTCTTGCCATTTGCAGGGTCCTGTCCGCTAAATCTTGGGAAATCCGCGCTGGGACAATCGTTTTAGAAAGGATATTGTTGCGGTGGATATTTTCCTGAACAGGGAAAAGGGTCAAATCCGTGCCATTTCCAGACACAATGACCGATATTTCCATGGTGAAAGGGACAAAATCCTCCAGTACGCAAAGAGTCTTGTCTGCTAAATCACGCGCAGTCGCTAAACTTTCCTCGTCTCTGATGACCACCTGACCGTGACCGTCGTAGCCACCTGTTGCTGTTTTTAATACACGCTTGACAGAGAAATCATAATTTTCCAAGTCTGCTGATGAGCGGATAATTCGATAGGGAGCCAAACCCACGCCTGTGCTTGAGAGAAATTCTTTCTCGTGTACTCGGTTTTGAGAAATGCGTAACAGCCTCGTTCCTTGTGGCAAATCCGCCAAATCAGCAACCGCATCTAAGCTGTCTGCGTCCACATTTTCAAATTCATAAGTCAGGACATCACAGCGCTCAGCCAATTGACGAAGAGCCGCCACATCATCATAAGGCGCAACGATGACTTCACTGACACGAGCAGCTGGACAATTAGCAGCTGGATCTAGCGTAATGACTTTGTGGCCTCGGTAGATTGCAGCAATCGCCATCATTTGTCCTAATTGACCACCACCGATAATTCCAATCGTTTTAGTTGAGTTCATTGCTAGACTCCTCAGCAATTTTTCCTTGTTTTTCTGCAAAGTCAGCCAGTGCTTGAGCGATTTTAGCATCTTCAACAGACAGCAAGCGCAAAGCAAAGAGGGCTGCATTGGTTGCACCTGCTTCGCCGATAGCCATCGTTGCCACAGGCACACCGCCAGGCATTTGCACAATAGAGTAGAGCGAATCCACTCCGCTCAATGCACGAGATTTTATAGGCACACCGATAACCGGCAACGTTGTTTTAGCCGCTACCATACCAGGCAGGTGAGCCGCCCCGCCAGCACCTGCAATGATAACCTTAATACCATGTGCGCGTGCTTCCTCAGCATATCGGAACATAAGGTCTGGTGTTCGGTGGGCAGAGACCACCTTTTTTTCATAAGCAACACCGAAGGCCTCAAGAACTTGGGCTGCTTTTTTCATCGTTTCCCAGTCGGATTTGGAACCCATGATGATAGAAATAATTGGTTGCATAATTTCTCCTTTTTCAAGCCTGCCTTAGGCTGTAGAGGCGTCGTGAACTTTCTTGCGTGTGATGCTACGCTTTTCTTCTCATCTTTTCTTAAAAGCCGAGGAAAAGCTAACATCCCATCTAAAAAATCTTCTTGACTAGGTTTGTAGACCTTTGAGCTACAAACTTTCCTAAAATACCACAGCGATAACAGACATAGTTTCATAACGACCTTTGGTCGCTTGAGCTAGCGCTATACTTTATTTAATTATATCTTCAGCATCAACAACTCTGTAGCCTCGTTTCTTTAATGCTTGCGCAAAAAGACCACTGCCCTCTATTTTTCGACCAGAAAAATGACCATCGTAAATCTGGTTGACACCACAAGAGGGACTTCGGGACTGAAGAATAGCCAAGTCAATGTTTTTTTCAGCTAAACTAGACAATGTGTGATCAATTCCTACTTGAAATTCTTTATCATAAAAATTCCCATTGACATCACATGGCCGCCCTTTTAAAATCTCTACTGGCTCTCTTGGAACTGGTAAGCCGCCCGCAACTTCTGGGCACACTGCTAAGACATCTTTATCTGCAACAAAGTCAATAACAGCTTGATTATAATTATTGCCTCCATTGTACTTGCAATTTTCTCCAAGCAAACAGGCACTAACTAGTATACATTTTTTATTTTTCAAGAGCCTTGCTCCCAATATCAGTTCTGTAAAACAGTCCAGTCGTGTATTGTTTGTCGAGTTGGGTGTAAATTTTTTCCTGCGCAGCTGAAACGCTGTCAGATGTGGTGACTAACATATAGACTCGGCCGCCATTGGACAGCAGTGCTTTGCCATTTTCACCAAACTTAGCGCCTGCATAGTAGGTGATGATATCACCGTCGGTCTTTTCTGGCAGAACCACACCTTTTTCGTAGTCAAGTGGATAACCTTCAGAAGCCACCACAACGCCCAATGTCACACCGCTGTCCGCCCAGGTCATATCTGGCTCCTTGCCCTCCAAAATGTCCGCGATGTTTTGCGCAAAATCAGAGGTTAGGCGCGACAGAATGACCTGCGTCTCTGGATCACCAAAGCGAGCATTGAACTCAATGACCTTGGGACCGTCCGCAGTCAGAATCAAACCAGCATAAAGAACACCGATATAAGGTCGCCCTTCTTTAATCATCCCCTCCAGCACTGGCTTGACAATGGTGTCAACCGCAGTTTCAACCACGCTTGCTGGCAGATGTGGCACGGGCGCATAAGCACCCATACCGCCTGTATTAGGACCCTTGTCACCGTCATAAGCACGTTTGTGGTCCTGAGCTATTGGCATGATGTAAAACTTATCACTATTAACAAAGGCAAAAAGAGAAAACTCTTCTCCTTCAAGAAATTCTTCAATAACTACGCGCGCACCAGAATCGCCGAATTTATTGTCCAGCAACATTTCGTGCGCTGCTTCGATCGCTTCTTCCACCGTTTCAGCGACTACCACGCCTTTCCCCAAGGCTAAGCCGTCCGCCTTCACCACGATTGGAGCGCCCTCTTTTTCGATATAGGCTTTGGCGGCTTCAAAGTCTGAAAAAGTTTCATAGCGTGCTGTCGGCACACCGTATTTTTTCATGATTGACTTGGCAAAGTCCTTGGACCACTCCAGTTCCGCAGCCAATCGAGTTGGTCCAAAAGCCTTGAGACCGGCGGCTTCAAAATCATCAACGATACCTGCAGCTAAAGCGTCATCTGGACCAATGAAAGTCCAAGCAATATCATTTTCTTTGACAAAGTCAATCAGCGCTGCATGCTCAGAAATCCCAATCGGAACCAACTTAAGACCGTCGAAGGTCATCCCGTCATTTCCGGGAGCAACAAAGACCTGCTCCACCTGCGGTGACTCCAACAACTTCTTAGCAATCGCATGCTCGCGACCACCCGAACCAACAACTAAAAGTTTCATGATTGCCCTCTTTACGAATTATTTATATCAATTATACCATAAATGTTCGTTTATACTTTTATTTATCGTAAAATATTTTGATAATAACGAAATCCCATTACCATTTCTAATTTTTCAATTCAGTTTTCAATTTTTTCATCTTTTCCCGAATAATCTAAATGGAACTATCCAAATTATTTATTCAAAGGAGATTTATGAAGAAATACAGTCAATTATTTTTACTATCTAGCACTATTTTGGGCGTTTTTTCTGCTCAACTAACTGCTCAAGCCTCGGAAGCAGATAATGCTCAAAAAAGCTCAAATCCAGCAATTCTTGCTAGCAACATTACCGTCAATGTTTCTGGAAATACAGCTTCTATTAACTACACACGCTCACAAACACAAGTTCCTTACACCATTTACCATGCTGTTTGGTCTGATGAAAATGGGCAAGATGACATTAAGTGGTATTCCGCGCCCCAAACACCAACTACAGCTATTGATTTGCGTCAGCACACTGGTTATGGAACCTTTCATGTTCACACTTATATCAATATCAATGGAAAAATGGTTGGTTTAAACGGAACGACTTTCAAAGTAGAAAAACCAGCTAGCGGCACGGTTTCTACAACCGTTTTAGGAAAGACTGCTCAAATATCCTTTACTCGAAACAAAGATCAAACAAATGCCAATATTTTACACGCTGTTTGGTCTGACGAAAAAGGACAAGATGACATCAAGTGGTATACGGCAGGGCAAGACACAACAGAAATTGACTTATCCAATCATAAAGGATACGGTGTTTACCATGTTCATACTTATGAAAGTAAAAACGGAAAGATGATTGGATTAAATGGCACCACTTTTAACCTTGAAAAACCAAATCCTACTATTCAGACTAGCTTTCCTGAGCCTGGTATCATGGATATTCAGATCAAAAATGTTCCTAAAACAATCTACAAACTAACTGTTCCGGCTTGGTCTGACCGCAACGGACAGGATGATCTTCAATGGTATGCAGCTACTAAAAATCCTGATGGAAGCTACAATGTTAGAGTTGAGCTAAAAAAACACAACTATGACACAGGAACTTATCACATTCATCTTTACGGAGAAAGCTATGTCAAACCAGAGTTTACTGGCTTAGCTGGAATAACTGCCCAAGTTGATGCTGATAAATTGCCTTCTGAAGAAGAGCAAAAACCATTCTTCTCTGTTGAAAATATCAATCAAGAACAAGGGACTTATACCGTCAAAGTTAGTGAAACTTCAAAGTCCAAACCGATTCAATCTGTCCGAGTACCTATTTGGAGCACGAGCAATCAAAGCAATATCAAGTGGTATGCAGCCACTAATCACGGTGATGGAACCTTTACGACAAGCTTTGATATTCGCAATCATCAAGTTTTGTCCGGAACATACACCAATCATATTTATGTGAAATATAAAGACGGTAGCGAGCATAGTTACGCAACGGATTCGGTTACTATGTCCGCAGAAAAAATTAAAACCAAAGTATCTGTCGCTAAACGCTCAACTTATCTTTATGAAGTGACGGTGACAGATGCTTACGGCGATGGCAAGATCAGCCTACCGACTTGGTCTGAAGTCAATGGACAAGACGATATTCAGTGGTACACTGCTACTAAAGCTGGAAATGGAATTTACAAATTCACAATTGATACGCAAAAACACACTGGCAGCGGGCTTTTCCATACACATGTCTACCGCAATCTCAACGGTCAAATGATTGGACTAACAGGTACGAGCTATCAAGTAGAGAAGCCTGCTATCTCTTTCCAACCAAATTATGCCGCAGCAACGACTTATCCAAAAGGTCAATGCACTTGGGGCGCCAAAGCTCTTGCGCCTTGGGCTGGCAATTATTGGGGCAACGGTGGCGACTGGGCTGCTAGTGCCAGACGAGCTGGTTTTAAAACCGGTACAACTCCACAAGTAGGGGCTATTATTTGTTGGACAGACGGTGGTTACGGTCACGTTGGAGTTGTTACTCACGTTGCCTCAAACACACGCATTCAGATTCAAGAGGCCAACTACGCTGGAAAACAATATATTGGCAACTTCCGCGGCTGGTTCAATCCTCATGCAGCTGGACAAGGAGCAGTTAGTTACATTTATCCAAAATAAGTCCCTCTGAACAACTTTAAAAACCTTGGAAAATCAATCCAAGGTTTTTATACTATTTTCAATGTCTAAAATGCCGTACGCCTGTAAATACCATGGCAATACCGTATTTATCAGCCATATCGATTGATTCTTGGTCACGAACTGAACCACCAGGTTGGATGATGGCTTTCACACCTGCAGCAGCAATTTCTTCAACATTATCCGCAAATGGAAAGAAAGCATCACTAGCAAGAACAGCACCGTCAAGACGGTCTTTGGCTTGGTCAAGCGCGATACGAACTGAAGCCACACGGTTTGTTTGACCAGGGCCAACACCAAGTGTCATGTGGTCATTTGTCACAATGATACCGTTAGATTTCACGTATTTGATTGCTTTCCAAGCAAATTCAAGCGCAGTTTTTTCTTGCTCGTTTGGTTGGCGTTTGGTTACAACCTTCCAATCAGCTGGATTTTCTTCGATAACATCTTGGTTTTGAACCAAAAGCCCACCGACAACACCCGTGTATTCTTTTTCAACTTGGCTAACTTCTTGAGCTTCAAATGGCAATTGAAGAATGCGCAAGTTTTTCTTCTTAGTTGTCAAGATTTCAAGGGCTTCTTCTGAATAACTTGGTGCAATGATGATTTCAAGGAAGATAGCGTGCATTTTCTTAGCTGTTGCGGCGTCAACTTCACGATTCAGCACAACAATACCACCAAAGATTGAAACTGGGTCTGATTCATAAGCGTAGTCCCAAGCTGTTTCAATATCATCAGCTTGTCCGATACCACACGGGTTCATGTGTTTAAGAGCAACAACGGTTGGACGGTCTTTGAAATCACGGATAATGCGGATTGCAGCATCAGCATCACGAATATTGTTAAAGGACAATTCTTTCCCGTTCAATTGTTTAGCAGAAGCAATCGAGTAGTCCGTTGGCAAAGCCTTTTGGTAGAAATCCGCGTCTTGTTGAGGGTTTTCACCATACCGCATGGGTTGTTTCAAATCATAAGTGAGGGTGAGTTTTTCAGGTTTTGTTTCTCCGACTTGTTTTGTGAAATATTCCGCAATTAAAGCGTCGTAAGCTGCTGTGTGACGGAAAACTTTGGCTGCCAAGCGCTGACGCGTTTCAAAGTTTGTTTCACCATTAGCTGTCAATTCATCTAAAACAACATCGTAGTCAGCTGGGTCAACAACAACTGTAACACTAGCATGGTTTTTAGCAGCAGAGCGAAGCATGGATGGACCACCGATATCAATGTTTTCAACTGCATCGGCATAAGTCACATCTGGTTTCAGAATAGTTTCTTTGAATGGGTAAAGGTTAACCACAACAAGGTCAATCAATTCAATGTGATTATCTTTTGCAGCTTGAAGGTGGCTGTCAAGGTCGCGACGAGCCAAAAGGCCGCCGTGAATATTTGGATGAAGTGTTTTCACACGACCGTCCATCATTTCTGGGAAGCCCGTTACATCATCAATGGCGATAGTATCAACGCCTGCTTTATCAAGCGTAACTTTTGTTCCGCCAGTTGAGATAATATCCCAACCAAGTTTTTTTAATTCTTGAGCAAATTCAACAATGCCCGCTTTGTCTGAAACACTGATTAGTGCACGTTTTGTCATTTCAGTCCTACTTTCTACTTCTTTTTGTAAAATATAAACCACTCAATAGCAATACTGGCAATAAGCCCGATAGAATAAGCTAAGCAAAGGCGTAACGGATTTTCAAGATTACCAAATAGTACATTTACTATAAAGGCAACGACAATAAAAGTTAATACAAACACCAAAATCTTTTTTATCATCATAATCTCCTTATAAGGCAGCATACTAATAGCTAACTACGCTATCAAATACACGGACTACTTTTTCTTAACTCCTAAGCTCTCCAAAACATCTGGATAGAGTTTATACTCTGCTTCATGAATACGAGCTTCAAAACTGTCAATGGTATCATCAGCCAGACGAGGCACACGAACTTGTTTAATCACTTTTCCCGTGTCAACACCATTGTCAACCCAGTGAATGGTGACACCAGATTGGTCAACACCTGCTTCCCAAGCATCATCAATACCATGAGCCCCTGGAAATTCTGGCAGATAAGCTGGATGGATATTGATAATGCGACCTTGATAGGCAGCCAGCAAGGTTGGGCCAA
>ERZ773006.761-NODE-761-length-12843-cov-43.9761_pt1 | contig 12843 bp, 7 predicted proteins | sample MGYA00580843_ERZ773006 | MGnify/ENA primary metagenome ERZ773006 (study PRJEB29015, sample SAMEA2738011) | human oral metagenome | biome: human oral; feature: human-associated habitat; material: dental | place: China | collected 2052 ... | reverse complement strand
GACATACCAGCATCATAGTAGGCCAACTCTGGACTTGCCACACGTGGTTCTGCTTTAATGCTAGAGCGTTCCTTGAAAGTATAGGTACCAGATGATGGTGTGCTTGGTTGGACTGGTAGTTCTACAGGCTTAGTCACACTCGTTGGTGCAACAGCCACATAGAAACGATGTCCTGAATAGCTGAGATAAGAAAGCCAGGTATAGCCATCATTATTGACAACCTTGTCATAGTTGACTGACATACCAGTATCGTAGTAGCTAACATCTGGGTTGGCTACCAAAGGTTGAGTCTTAATACCAGTACGAGCGGTAAAGGTATATGAACCTGAAGCTGGAAGGTTGTGGCGGGTTGCATTTCGAACTGGAACAGTTGTGCTAGTGCCTCCGATACCTACCATCTTACCGTCTTGAACATAGTAGAGATGGACAATATATTCACCTGCTTCAGCCTTATGATCACTAACATTGATACGAACCTTGTAGCTACCATCACTTTGTCTGTCGGCTTGGTGCCATACAAGGTCGTCTTGGCCATTTTGAGCTGTCCATACTGGAACACTCACGCCTTGGATAGCCTTGTCACCACCAGAAACATTGGTGATATGAACGTCGAAACCAAGATTAGAGAGATTTTCAATAGTGATAGTACCGCTTGGTTTGCTTTCTCGATGAGCAAGTTTAGCCACGGCTACATAACGGCGGTTACCATTGTAGCTGAGGTAAGAAAGCCATTGATAACCATCACCACTGACAATCTTGTCGTAGTTGACTGACATACCAGCATCGTAATAGGCCAACTCTGGGCTTGCTACACGAGGTTCCGCCTTAATGCTAGAGCGTTCTTTGAAGGCATAAGTTCCTGAGTCAGGAAGGCTATGACTAGTAGTTGTATGAGTTTCTTCAACCTTGGAAGGAACTGTGTATGTTGTGCCGCCCACACCAACTAATTTACCATTAGTTTCAACATAGTAAAGATGAACATTGTAGAGGCCACGTTCATTCTTGTGGTCACTTAGACTGACATTAACCTTGTAGTTACCATTGCTAAGACGAGTCGCATTATACCAGATAATATCATCTTGGCCATTCTTTTCAGACCAGATTGGAACAGATACTCCGAGGACACCGTTTTGATCTGATACATTACTGATAACCACGCTAAAGTCACCATTGTTATGACTTTCAATAGAAATATCGCCTCTTGGTTTAGCCAGAGACTCTGCGACAACACCTAGGTCGACATAACGACGAGTACCATTGTATGACACATAAGAAATCCAACGGTGGTTGTCCGCAAGCAAAGATCTATCGTAGTTGACTGACATACCAGGATCAAAATTGAACTCAGTCTTGGCAGTCAAGCTAGGTTGGTTCTTCACATCTGCAGTTTTAGTGAAATAATAAGTACCACGTTCAGGGATGGTTTCATCTCTAGTCACTTCAGTGGTGCTACTAGTGTTTTCAGCCTTCAAAGCTGCGATATCAGCATAGTAGCGTTCATAGTCATAACCAATGTAAGAAATCCATTGGTGATTGTCTCTCTTCAAGACCTTATCATAGATAACATGGTCACCTGCACTAAAGACGAAAGTAGGTTTGATATCCATGACTGGAGCTGTACGAATTTCAGTTGTGCGACGGAAATAATAGGTGCCGTTTGATGGAATATCAAGAGAACCATCAGCAGTCACAGAACCATCTACACCAGGCTGACTAGTATTAGTTAAGACAGGCCGAAGACTAGTTTCAACAGCTTCACGGTCAGTAGGTCTAGCTTCAGCAACTTCTGAAGTCGCTGAACGGTCAGTTTCACTTGCTACTTCTGATCTCGCAACAGAAGCAACAGCAGATGCAGAATGAGCAATCTCCGCTGATACTTCCAAAGAAGCAACCTCGCTAGCCACTACACTACTAGCTTCAGAAGAAGCAACTTCACTGCTGGCAAGATTAGGTCTTGGTGCTTCCGATCTTGAAGCTGGTTGATTGAGGACATCGATAACAGCTTCTGAAGTTGCCTGGTCAATTTGAAGTGCTTCAGAATTATTTACAATAACTTCATTATCCTTGTTGGAATTTACGCTATTGGCTTGTTCCTGGGCCAAAGCATGTCCTCCAAGCATCAAGCTAGCACCAATCAAGACTGATGCAGCTCCAAAAGAATATTTACGTATTGAGTAACGTTGACGTTCCTTAAAAACATATGCCTTTCTCATTTTGATCATCCTCACTTTCTAGGCTGTTTGATAAAAAATAGGAACCGTTTTCACACTTTTATTATACCCCTTTGAAATATTTTTTACAATTATTTCAATATTATTACTAATTTTTTAAGAAAAAAGATAGGATTTTCATCCTACCTTTTTAAGTTTCTTTTATTGTATCACATCTTAAAACTGTTCTGCTACTGCTGAGAGAAGATCTTGGATACCGTTAGCATCGCTACCACCGGCCATGGCCATATCTGGTTTACCACCACCACGACCTGATACGATTGGTGCAAGAACCTTGATAAGATTACCTGCGTGAACGTTTTTAGACTTACTTGCTACAAGGACATTAACTTTTTCGCCGATGTGGGCCGCAAGTACAAGAACATCAGAGTAGTCTGCTTGTTTCCATTGGTCAGCAAAAGTACGAAGGGCACCAGCATCAGAAACTTCTACTTGGCTAGCAATGTAACGAACACCGTTAGCTTCTTTAACATCTTTGAAGACGTCACCAGCTGCAGCTGCTGCTGCTTTTTCTTTAAGTGCAGCATTTTCTTTTTGAAGGGCATGCAACTGTTCTTGAAGACTAGCAACCTTGTTAGGTACTTCTTTCAATTGTGGTGCCTTAAGTGTTGTTGCGATTGCTTTGAGGGCATCTTCTTCTTCACGATAAGCAAGGTAAGCTTCACGTGATGTAACTGCCAAGATACGACGTGTTCCTGAACCGATACCTTCTTCTTTGACAATCTTGAACATACCGATTTCAGCAGTGTTGGCAACGTGTGTACCACCACAAAGCTCAACAGAGTAATCACCGATTGAAACAACACGAACATTCTTACCATATTTTTCACCAAAGAGGGCCATAGCTCCCATTGATTTAGCAGTGTCAATATCTGTTTCAATAGTTGTTACTGGAGTTGCTTTCCAGATTTCTTCGTTGACTTGTTCTTCGATAGCACGTAATTCTTCTGGAGTTACAGCCTCAAAGTGAGTGAAGTCGAAACGCAAGAATTCTTGTTCATTAAGAGAACCGGCTTGAACTGCGTGATCACCAACGATGTTATGAAGGGCAGCATGCAAGAGGTGGGTTGCTGTGTGGTTTTTCATAACACGGTGACGACGTGAGTGGTCAATTTCAAGTTTGTAGTTAGCTCCTACAACAAGTTCACCTTCAACCTCAACAGTATGAAGAGCTTGTCCATTTGGTGCACGTTGAACATCAACAACACGCGCAACGACAGTACCCGCTGCATCTGAGATAGTACCGTGATCTGCTACTTGTCCACCCATCTCAGCGTAGAATGGTGTTTGTTCAAAGACAAGGAGTGCTTGACCAGAGTTAACACTATCATGACGAGCATCATCAGCAACGATTACGCTCAAACGGCTCTCAGCAGTTTCCGCTTCATACAAGAACTCAGATGGTTCAGTGATGTTGGCGAGGGTTTCATTTTGCATACCCATAGAACCACCTTTAACCACGCTAGCACGCGCACGTTCTTGTTGTTCTTTCATAGCAACTTTGAAACCTTCATGGTCAATCTTGAAGCCTTCGTCTTCAGCTAACTCTTCTGTCAATTCCACTGGGAATCCGTAAGTATCGTAAAGTTTAAAGATATCTTTACCTTCAAGCGTATCTTTACCAGATTTCTTAAGGTTGGCAAGAAGCTCGTCAAGCATGCTTGAACCTGCATCGATGGTACGTGCAAAGGTTTCTTCTTCACGTTTAACAATTTTCTCGATAAAGTCTTTCTTCTCAAGAACTTCTGGATAATAGCTTTCCATGATTTGACCAACAGTTGGAACAAGTTTGTACAAGAAAGCATCAGAAATGCCAAGACGACGGCCGTGCATTACGGCACGACGGAGAAGACGACGAAGGACATAACCACGACCTTCATTACCTGGAAGGGCACCATCACCGATGGCAAATGCCAATGAACGAATATGGTCAGCGATGACCTTGAAGCTCATTGTGTCACCATCTGGATCATAAGTTTTACCAGACATTTTTTCGATTTCACGAATGATAGGCATGAAGAGGTCTGTTTCAAAGTTTGTTTTAGCCCCTTGCATTACGGCTACAAGACGTTCAAGACCTGCGCCCGTATCAATGTTTTTATTAGGAAGTTCTTTGTATTCTGAACGTGGAACAGCTGGATCTGCATTGAATTGTGACAAAACGATGTTCCAAATTTCAATGTAACGGTCGTTTTCAATATCCTCTTCAAGCAAGCGAATACCAATATTGTCCGGGTCAAAGTCTTCGCCACGGTCAAAGAAGATTTCAGTATCTGGTCCTGAAGGTCCAGCACCGATTTCCCAGAAGTTATCTTCAATTGGAATCAAATGACTAGGTTCAACACCACAAGCAATCCAACGGTTGTATGAATCTTTATCATCTGGATAGTAAGTCATGTAAAGTTTGTCTTTTGGAAAATCAAACCACTCTGGACTTGTCAAAAGCTCATAACCCCATTCGATAGCTTCATCACGGAAGTAGTCACCAACTGAGAAGTTACCAAGCATTTCAAACATTGTGTGGTGACGAGCTGTCTTACCAACGTTTTCGATATCGTTAGTACGGATAGCCTTTTGTGAGTTAGTAATACGTGGATTTTCAGGAATCACAGAACCATCAAAATATTTTTTCAAAGTGGCAACCCCTGAGTTAATCCAAAGAAGAGTTGGATCGTTAACCGGAACCAAGTTAGCTGATGGTTCAACAGCGTGACCTTTTGATTTCCAGAAATCAAGCCACATTTGACGAATTTGTGCTGAAGTAAGTTGTTTCATTGTTTCTCCTTAATTATTTCTTAATTTATACCATTTAGAAAATACTAAAATAATAAAAGACAAGACCACTAAACGAAGGGCGACGTGAACCGCGGTACCACCTTCATTCAATGACCTTGTCATTCTTATTTTTCTTAGATTGTAAACTTTGAGTAGCAAGTAACCAGATTCATCCATGGCTCGCAGCAACCGCCATTTTTCTGTATCCGAAGTAATGATTACCTTTCTCAAAGGGCAGACTCAGAGTTTCCTAACATTAAAACTCTTTGTTACTTTCCATTTTAACGTGTTTTAGGTCTTAGGTCAAGTTGATAACAACATTATCAACTTTATCTTATGATTTATTTGCTAGAGCTTGATGTTGAACTTGATGAAGCTCCAGAACCAGTCACATACTGGTCAAGAATTGCACTAAAGGATTTATCTACAACCTTAACATTGTATTTTTTAAGAACCTTGGCAATTACTGAGTTAGTAAAGTTAGTATCAGCTTTCTTACCATTGATGATAACCTTAGTCAAATCATCCTTATAGTTTTTCCAATCTGCATTTTTCTCAGATTTTGAAACAGTCTTGACGATATAATAAGTTGCAGCACCAGTTGAGCTGTTTGAAACAGTCACCACATCAGAAACGGCATTAGCATCTTGCTTGAAAGCCGCTGTCAAAACATCTGTTGGGAAGTCTTGAGAAGCTGAGTTAACTGTCTTAGAAGTCACTTTCAAGCTGTTATCCTTAGCAACTTGCGAGAAGTCTGCTCCTTCTGCTTTAGCTTCAGAGTCTACTTTATCTGCCACTGCTTTATCAGTAGTTGAAACTACTTGCACCTCTGTATTTGGTGTGTAGTTATCATAAGCAGCCTTGTAATTTGCTTCCGTCAAATCTTTTTGTGCAGCTTGGTTAACAGCGTACTCGACCAATTTTTGTGTACGGATTTGAGTACGGTATGACTCTTCTGTCTGACCATAGGCTGCAAGCACTTGTGAGAATTGGTCTCCGTATTGTTCTGAAGCTTGTTTATAGGCTTTATCAACATCTTCTTTGCTGACCTTGCTACCGTATTCTTTTTCAAGAGCCTTTTGCAACGTTGCACTCAAAACACTTTGTTGTGTTTGGTTGCTACCTTTAAGTGAATTAAAGACATCCCCAACAGTAACAGTATCACCTTTCATAGATACCAAGGTTGTTTCTTCAGTCGTTTTGTTCCCCAGAGAAACATACATAGCACCAGCACCAACAAGGGCTGAAACAGCTACAAGGGCAAGACCTCCGAGGAAGCGGCCACCTGAGCTTGGTTTACCAGCATCACGTGTCTTTTTCGTTTTAGCACGTTTAGCTTTTTCTTTCGCTTTTTCACTAGCGAGGGCGATGCTTTCCTCTTCTTCTTTTTGGCGATCAAGATGCTCTTGTTCTGCGTCTTTGTCTGCTACAACCTCTTCAACAGTTTCTTCTGTCGACTCAAGATTTTCATTTTCTTTAGCCATTCTATCTACTCCTTAAATTGTCAATATCTTTGTTATTATACCACACTTACTTAAATAATGCTTAATCTGGCAAGATAATATTTTCAGAATTTTTCCGAATCATAAGAAGCCCATCACTCATAGGTATCAAACTAGCAGTCAAATCAGGGTTATCTAAAGTCGCATCAAAAAGGCGATGCAAACCACGATAAATCGTACGTTGACCACGACGAACCTCCATAATGTCTTTGGCAATATCCCCCCCTTGGAAGATATCATCAAAGACAATGACACCACCTACCTTGAGACGTTTTAGGATTTCAGGCAGAAAGACGATATATTTAGACTTGGCTGAGTCCATAAAAACAAAATCATAATCAGTGTCCAAATCTTGCAAAACTTCTGCTGCATCACCTTCAACTAAGGTAATTTGTTTGCGACTGTCATACTTGGCTAGATTTTCCTTGGCAAAGCCAATCATTTCTTCATTACGATCAACCGTCGTAATCTGAGCATCAGGGGCGTACTCAGCCATAAGAAGAGCTGAAAAACCAATAGCCGTTCCTACCTCAAGGATTTTCTTAGGCTGCAAGGTCTGCAACAAAAATCGGAAATAAGCAACAACTTCGTGTTGGATAATTGGAATATTTTCCTTACGAGCAAAGGCCTCCAGCTCAGCCAAATGTCCTGTGTTTTCCTGAAGATGCGTTCGCATGTAGTCCACGATATCCTTGTTTACTACAGGACGACGCATGTTGTGATTTGCGTTTTTACTATATGATTTAACCATGTGTTTTATTATATAAAAAATCCCTAGCAAGTGCTAGAGATTTTTCTTATCTATAACTCAAATCCTCATCATTAGACTACTTGACGAATAACATTCTTTTTCAAGAGGTAAGCAATAACTAAAGCTACCACGTAAAGAGCAATGAAAACAAGCAAGGTCATCTGGTAAGATTTTGTCAATTCATAGGTTACCGACAGGAGCATTGGTCCCACCAAGGCTGCCATAGCCCAGGCAGTCAGAATATAACCATGAAGGGTAGCCAATTCCTTTGCCCCAAAGATATCGCTAAGGTAGGGAGGAATCAAGGAGAATCCTGCCCCGTAGCAAGTCATCAGAACAGCCATCGCAACCACAAAGACAAGTGGAACTTGCAGGACAATTAGGAGGATAGCCATAACGATATTAACCACAAAGAGGAGGATAAAGGTCTTCGGACGCCCAATATAATCCGACAAGCCTGCCCACAGAAGGCGACCAAAACCATTAAAGATTCCCATAACACCGACAACAACTGCTGCTGATTCCGCTGACATCCCAACCATATCTTGAGCCATTGGAGAAATAGCAGAGACAAGGGCTAAGCCACATGAAATATTGATAAACAAGATAAGCCATAACCAGTAGAAAGTTGACGATTTCAGAGCTTCATTAGCCGTAACCCCTTTGCTCAAATCAGCAGCCTGACGGTTTGAACTCTTGTCAGCCAACAGTTGTGCTTCCTCTAAACTTGGTCGTTTAATGAATTGTGAGACAAAAAGCATCACAATAAAATAAACAACTCCCAAGATATAAAAGGTCTGCTCAACACCACGTGCCTGAATCAGATATTGGGCAATAGGGCTGGTCAAGAGCGATGCAAAGCCAAAGCCCATAATGGCAAGACCAGTCGCAAGACCACGCTTGTCAGGAAACCACTTAATGATGGTTGAAACAGGCGTAATATACCCCACACCCAGTCCTAGACCACCAAGAATACCGTAACCAAGATAAAGTATCCACAGCTCTCCCTGAGCAATGGCAACTCCTGTTAGAATGTTACCTCCGGCATAGAGAACAGCCGACATACTTCCAGTCACTCTAGGACCAAATTTTTCAACCAAGCGTCCCATGAAGGCTGCAGAAAGGCCAAGACAAAAGATGGCCAATGAAAAGGCAAAAGAAACTGAAGATTGATCCCAGCCAGTCTGGACCATAATAGGATTACGATAGATACTCCAAGCATAGGTAGACCCCAACATGAGATGGAGTAAGACACCACACGTTGCTACTAGATAACGATTGGTTGTTTTCATAAAAACCTACTTTCTATTTCTGAACACCGTTCACTTATCAATTATAAAATGTTAGGATTTTAGTCTATCATAAATATAAAAAAGGGGCTATAAATATGCTCGTCAGCATTTTCCCGTATCAATTATGAGTTTCGTGCTATAAATGTTCGCTTTTTAGATGAGAAAAGAACCACTCTTTTCCAGAATGATTCTCTCATATAGTATAATGACTTCTTTTTAAGAAAGATGAACACCTTTTTCAACTAAGGCTTCCAATTCAACTAAGCGGTCTTCAAAGACTTTGAAAGCTGCATCCAAATAGTTAGTGTTGGTCATGTCAACACCAGCTTTCTTGATGACTTCCAAAGGATAGTCTGAGCTTCCCGCCTTAAGGTAAGTAAGGTAAGCTTCTTTATCCTCCTCAGTACCGTGAACAATTTTTTCAGCCAAGTAGCTTGCTGCTGCAAACCCTGTAGCGTATTGGTAGACATAGTAATTCATGTAGAAATGCGGAATACGTTCCCACTCAAACTGAATTTCGTAGTTATCTTCAGCTTTAAGGTTATAGTATTTCTCATTGAGGTCTGCATAAATCTTATTCATGAATTCTGCTGTCAAGATTTGACCAGATGCATCTGCTTCATGAATAGCATGTTCAAACTCAGCAAATTGTGTTTGACGGAAGACAGTTCCCTTGAAACCATCCAAATAGTGGTTAAGAATAGCAAAACGTGTCTTGTCATCTTTAACCTCTTTAAGAAGCGTTTCCGTCAAGATATTCTCATTGGTTGTAGACGCAATTTCCGCCAAGAAAATTGGGTAATCTCCGTAAACATATGGTTGAGTCTGACGTGTAAAAGTTGAATGCAAACTGTGGCCAGTCTCGTGAACCAAGGTAAAGAGATTGTCCAAAGTGTCTTGCCAGTTCAAAAGCATGAAAGCATTGGTATCGTAGGCACCACCTGAGTAGGCCCCTGAACGTTTTCCTTTGTTAGGGTGAACGTCAATCCAACGTTCCGTAAAGGCTGCATGAACCCCTTTACTATACTCTTCGCCAAAGATTGCCAAGACTTCTTCTGCTTTCTTGAGGGATTCTTCATAAGTAAGAGCAGCTTCAGTCTCAGAAAGTGGTGTATAAACGTCATACATCTTAAGCTCGTCAAGTCCCAATACCTTCTTACGCAAATCAAGATAACGGTGCAAAAGTGGCAAATGCTTGTTCACTGATTCCAAGAGAGAGTCATAAACACTTTCTGGAATAAAGTTAGCCGCAAGTGCTGCATGACGTGCCGAATTATAGTGACGAACTTTGGCTTGGTAATTGTGAACCTTAACAACACCTTGGAGTGTTTGTGCATAGGTATGTTGGAACTGCTCGTAAGTACCGTACATCGCTTCATAAGCTCCCTTACGAATGTCACGGTCCTTAGATTCCATGAGGGTGATAAAATTACCATGTGTCAACTCAATCACATTCCCTTGACCATCCGATACCCATGGGAAGAGGATATCAGCATTATCCAAGACGTTGAAGGTATCCGTTGGACCATTGAAAATATCACCAGCTGCTGCCAAGAGTTCTTCTGCTTCTTGAGAAAGAACGTGGTCCTTATTTGCCAAAAGACGTTCGAAATAGTGATCATAAAGTCCAAGACCTGGTTCTTGTTCTTTGAAGGATGCTAATTTTTCAGCATCCAAGGCCATAAATTCAGGCTCAAAGTAAGCAAAGGCGCCACTCAACTGTGAGTAAAGGTTTGAGGCTTTGGCTTGGTATTCTTGGTAAAGACCTACCGTTGTATCTTGGTCATTTTTCATTGACGCATAAACGTAGATTTTTTCCAAACGACGCATCAAACTCATATAAAGTTCTGTTGCCTCAAGCAAATTCTTGGATGAGTCCAAGAGATGACCAGCAAAGGAACTAGCTTTCTTCAAATCCTGAACAGTGCTTTCATATTCAGTCTCCCAATCAGCGTCTGTCGCAAAAATGGTGGTCAAATCCCATGTATATTTTTCTTCTAAATGACATCGATTATCTGACATAATATTCTCCTTAATTGTGTCTATACTCTACTATTTTAGCATAAAAGGTGGGAGGGTAGAGGGTTTGCTTGTAAGAAAAATCCCTTTTTCGATAATACTGCATGAAAAGCTTTTCAAAACCATCAATAGATAATCTAATTTGGACAAATCCTTGCTTAGATTCAGGAAACCGCACTTGTGGCAAAAAATCCTGATCGGACAAACTTAACAAATTCATTCCCTTAAGATAAGCCTCCTCCTGCCTTCTCATCCATCTTGGATTTTTCCCCATTAATTCCCGTTGAATAACATGTGAGACTTTCTTTCGCTGAGTCACTTGATAAGTCTCCAACTTTCTAGCCTGATAAGGAAAACGTAATATGGTCATGAGATTTTCTGTTAAAGACCAGGTCTTAGTTAAGTAATAAACTCTCCCAAAAATATCCTCATAAATGAGATACTTAAGTCTAATCTCTTCCCTCTCCCAATCAAGTTCCCAGAGGTGGAAACCTATCTTAGTTGTAAAATAAAGAAAATCACGCTGTAGATCTGTTAAACGCTGTCCCAACCACAGTTCTTTCCCCAAAAGCCATCGTACCTCGTAACCTATTTGATGGTAAGCTAAAGTCCGCTCTCTTAAACGTTTCTGTGATAAACGAGAACACTGGACTTCCAAGGCTAAGGAATCTCCAACGAATAAATCCGCAATCTGGCCTAACTCAGGCAGAACCTTTTCAATACAAACTCTTTCACCATGATTGTCCAGGGATTGATACAAAGTGGCTTTTAGGGATAAATGTTGGGCCGATTCGTTTTCTGAGAAAAACTGACAATCCTGCAAAGATTTATGGGCAAAATGCGGGCATATCACCTTTCCCTGTCTCAACAATACAATCCCTTGACAGCCAGGGCACCTATAAGTTTCCTCACGATTCAACCCATTTTCAAGAGCCGAAACCAGGAGCCCTTTCTGATTTTTAGCGATTAACATGACTCTCTCCTTTATATACTCTATTACTTATTCGCAAAAGATGTCATAAAATGAAAAAAGCATCTAGATTTCTCTAGATGCATCTCCCATTCAAATTAAAACTTGCTCCCTGCTGTATGGAAACATAGGTTCATAGGTATATTGCTTACCTTGGGATATAAGTGACGCTCAGTCCTTTGATCTCTTTTCAACAATCTCGATTCCTCAGGGAAAATCCCCCAATCCACCCTGAAATTAAAAGCCAAAAACAGTCTCTATCCCGCACAACCATTAAAAATAGTCAATGTAGCATAGACAGATGCCCTCACAAACATCTAGTCAAATTCCGTCTCTGAAACCCCATCCCAATATGCTTCTGACCCTCTAGTTCCTAATTCTCATCAAGGACTTACTTCCTTTAGTCAATAACAAGATAAAACAATTTTTAGATTTGGATAATTACTATCCAAAATCCTTATTTACTAACATTGAACCACCATTTCCCTAAGTACAGTTCAATACCAACAAATGCAAAACCGTATTTATCCAAAATGGTCTCTAGATTCAAAGTATCCCGAGAATAATAGTCAGTTAATCCAATAATTCTTTCACTCTCGCTTTTTGTGCAAAACGTCACACTGCGTACAAAATACTATTTTCTAGAAGAGTATCAGCTAAAATAGACACTTTCAAAACATACTACCTGTTAAGAAAAGATTTAGTCCGCCTTCTGATAGATCTATTTGCAGGTACTGCTTTATTTTTCTCTGCATTCAAAAAAGTATTCTCTGTAGACTCTTCCTTAATCTCGACTTCCAAGATGGGATTAGATCTTTAAAACATGTCTTAGAAGGCGTCTTCTTATCATCCTTATTTTTTGGATTGGCTCATCTAGAAAATCTCACCCACCAACCTTTAGACGCAACCCTGGTTCAAGTTTACTATGCCTCGACTATCGGTATATTCTTTGCCGCTATTTAACTACGTACTGGCAGCCTCTGATGGACTATTATTCTGCACTTTTTGGTTATTTTTACTAGTTTCCTTCTGTCACAAGCGACACAGGCTGCTCCAACTACAAGTATCTGGTATTTCATTCTCTGATTACTACTGATTACCACAGTACTCTGTCTCATTCGGCCTAAAAAACTAGAAGCCATTAGACATCTTAGCAACTGACACTTTATACAGCATTCTATCAGTACTCCTATAAGATCTGACTTTATAAAAATTTCATATCAGGTCTTCATCTATTCCTATCAGGACTTTACTGATATTAGACTTCTCATTTTGTTATAATATAGGTCACAATCATATTTTA
>ERZ773006.756-NODE-756-length-12908-cov-5.14215_pt1 | contig 12908 bp, 10 predicted proteins | sample MGYA00580843_ERZ773006 | MGnify/ENA primary metagenome ERZ773006 (study PRJEB29015, sample SAMEA2738011) | human oral metagenome | biome: human oral; feature: human-associated habitat; material: dental | place: China | collected 2052 ... | reverse complement strand
GAGCAGCAGATGAAGATTGGTCGCCGCCTGGCGATCAAGGTGCTGAACGCGTCGAAGTTTGCGCTCACGATGGGCGGCGAGGGCGCGGCGATCGATCTGGATCCGGCGCTGGTGACGGTGCCGCTGGATCGTTCGGTGCTGGCGGCGCTGGCCTCCGTCATCGACGAGGCCTCGGCTGCCCTGGCGTCCTACGAGCACTCTCGCGCGCTGGAGGTCACGGAGTCGTTCTTCTGGACGTTCTGCGACGACTACCTGGAGCTGGTCAAGGAGCGCGCCTACAACCGTGATGGCGCGTGGGACGAGGCATCGGCCGCGTCGGCCCGTGCGGCTCTGGCGATCGTTATTGACAACGTGGTGCGTCTGCTGGCCCCCTACCTGCCGTACGTGACGGAAGAGGTGTGGAGCTGGTACCGCGAGGGCAGCGTGCACACCGCTGCGTGGCCGGTCGCATCCGACCTGGCTGGCGTCGAGGGCGATCCCTCGGTGCTCGAGGCCGCGTCGTCCGCTCTGATCGCACTGCGTCGCGTGAAGTCTGAGGCGAAGGTGTCGCCGCGTACGCCGTTCCTGGCGGTGACGGTGCGCACGCCGCAGGCTCAGGTGGAGGCCCTGGAGTCCGTGAAGGGCGACCTGGAGGCCGCGTCGAAGGCTGTGGGTGCCCTGACCGTGGCCGCCTCCGACGACGCTGAGGCCACCGAGGCCGTCGTCGAATCCTTCGAGCTGGGCGAGGCTCCTGCGAAGCGCAAGAGCTGAGCGTCAGGCTGCTGGGGGGCCGCCCGTGGGAATCCACGGGCGGCCCGCTTTTTTACGCCTGTTTCACAACATGCTTTTACAGCATAACCACTGAGATCCGCCACACCTTATCTTGTACTCCTCCACCAAATGCATAACGCACACAGACGAGCTTCTCGAACGTTAGGCTATAACCGTCAAGACATAACCCAAAGGAGGGTACATGATCACCGAAGTAGACCTGAGCGGGACCCCATGCTTCGCACCGGAAGCAACGCTCAAGGACCTTAAGAAAGTAAACTTCATCTTCGGACCTAACGGGACAGGCAAGACATCCATCACACGCATATTGAGCGAGGGACCTGACGATCCCAGGATCACACACAGCGCCAACGACCCCTCTAACAGGGAGATTCTCGTCCTTAACTCGACATACATCGAAAATACTTTTCAAGATGCTGAAAATGGAATATTCTTCCTTGGGGAACAGAGCATATCAAACGAACAAGACATCGAAAGTAACAAGAAACAAAGCGAACAGCTCCTAACAGAAATTGATTCATTAACGACTGAAATAGAAAAGCAGAAGGCCGCCCAGTCGAACGCAGCGAAAAAGCTCCTAAACTCAATATGGGATGAAAGAGGCTCCGTTCCTGATAAGCTCTCATCATGTCTAGATGGATACAACAAAAGCAAAACAAAGCTGCGCGATAAGGTGAAAGAAATCCGCCAGCATCCCCTCCCCACCAACGACACACTTCCAACAACACTCGATGAGCTGGCCGCACAGGAAAAAGGCCTCTTGACGACCACCCTTGAAACAGCTCCACGAATAAGCACCATTCCACAGTTTCCCAAAGAACTCAATGACCTCCCCGAATTGCTCCAAACCCCACTGATACCAGCAGCTGATTCTCCGCTCTCTGATCTCATTTCACAAATACAGCATTCTGACTGGGTCCGCGAAGGCAAAGAGATCATGGAAAGTCATCAGGACGTGCTTGACGGCAACTGCCCCTTCTGCCAGCAGAAGACACCGCAAGACTTTGGAGATAATCTCACCATGCTCTGGGACCACTCATACGACACTGCCATCACCAAACTCCATTCACATCTGGGCACTCTCCGCACATCAATACAGCGAATGAGCGACTTCAAAGCCAACATTAGAGAACATCAGCTCACAGACGTCGCAGAATATGCGCAAAGCACAGAGATTGACGCAATAGAGAAAGCTCTCTCAGAAGCACATGCCCTTCTCGAAAAGAAGCTCGAGAAGCAGTCACAAAGCTTCGATACTACAGAAGATTGGAATATCGACAGATTCAACGGCGAAATTCGTCAGATAGGCGAACGGCTGAACTCGCTGATCGACGAGCACAACGCAAAGGTCAACGATCAGGACAACCTAAAGAGGGAGTTTCGCGAGCAGTTCTGGAAGATTTTTTCCCATCACACATGCGGTGACGCTTTCGAGATCTTTGAGTCGATTGTCGAAGGAGAGACAGGAACGACGGCTAAGATCACCGCACTGGAGGAGGAGATTAGCAAGAAGGATCAGAATCAGAAGGAGCTAACCGAGCGAATTAAAGCGGCAGAGCGGGGCCGTATGGATATTCATCCAGCCATCGAACACATTAATCGAGCGCTATCCGGCATCGGGTTGACCGCCTTTGAACTTGGAGCGTCAACGGACGATTTCATCACCGAAGATCATCCCGGTGAAACCAAAAGCGATGCCTATGTCCTCCTTCGAAACAACGAGAATGGAGAAAAGGAGCGAACAGATGTGTCAACCCTTTCTGACGGTGAACGCAATCTGATTTGCTTCCTCTACTTCTTCCACCAGTTCCACAAGGACGCTGCTCATACTGACAAGAAATTTACTGTCGTCATTGACGATCCGATCAACGCTATGGACGGACTTAGCAGCTTCATCACATCAGGTTTCATTAGAGAGTTAATTCGGTCGATTCTGCAGCTCAGTAAGACACCCGAACATAAATTTGTCGACCAACTCATCATTTTGACCCATAGCACACGCTTTCACATCGAGACTTCATACGAACTCCCAACAGATGGCAAAAAAGCTAGACAGTGCGCATTCTACGAAATTAGACGAAAGCGTCCTAGGACAGGTTCAGGTACGTGCGCCAAGTCCATCATCAGCGAGCCAACTCAGACGACTAGCATTGAGAATGAATACAGTCAACTATGGAAACATATCCGAAATACTCACGATAGTCTCACAGGTACATCAAATACCGGCCACTTCGAGACCCTGTTCATCGGCAATGCAATGAGACGGATCATTGAAGCGTACTTCATTCACCTTGGAAATTACACGTCAATTTCTGAACTGGGCCGATCATCTGATCCTGCAACGCGTGCTCTTATGGCTTTCTGCAACAACAATTCTCACGATGCTCTTGATATGAACCTACACACGATCTGCAGCATTCCCCTTGATCAACTTTTTGCCGCTTTTGGAGGCATTTTCACCTCCAACAATGCCGAAGATCATTATCGCATGATGATGAGAACCGGCAGACAAGAGGGAGAAATCAGTTAGCTCGCGTGTTCGCATCCTTTCATTGGGCCGCTCGTGGGAAACCACGGGCGGCCGCTGTTTGCGCACGACGTAGCGGGCAGCTTCGACGCTCAGGGCTGCGGTTCATAGTGCGAACTGCAGATACGTATGGACGTTGTGAGGGTGCCGGTATGGCTATCTCGACGCTTGACGGGTACCTCGAGACCATCCCGAACGACGACAACCGCGCTCGGATGGTCGACGTGCTGGTGTGGGTGGGGCTCACCTACCCGGAGCTGGAGCTGCGCATCGCGTGGAACCAGCCGATGTTCACCCACCACGGGACCTACATCATCGGGTTCTCGGCCGCATCCAAGCACATGGCGATGGCCCCCGAGCGCGCCACCATGATCCGCTTCGAACCGGTCATGCGCGAGCGCGACACAGACTTCGGAAAGATGTTCGCCCGCCAGCCCTGGAACAAGCCCTTCGACTACGAACTCCTCGACGCCTTCATCCAGCACCAGCTCGACCAGAAGCAGGACATCACGTCGTTCTGGCGCCCCAAGGAACACGAGCTCGCAGCCGCCGAGGCCGTCGCATCCGGCGAGCAGCCGCCCACCGTCCGCGAGCGCGCGGCAGACGATGGTCAGCTAGCCGATTCCTTCCTCGACGAGTTTCGGCGCTACGCCGACAACCCCACACCTGGGCATCCGTTCGGGCAGCTCAACGAGCAGCTCGAGCAGGCCGTGCGGGACTACGAGGAGCACCCGAACGAGGTCTATACGCTCAATGAGGCCAAGGCGTCGCTCGGCCTGGACTGGTCCCCCATACAGGACTGCACTCCCCAACGGCACAAGGCAAAGACACCCACCCCGAAGGACGCTCCCCTCCCCCACCCTACGGGAGCGTAGGATAGCGGGTAGCAGCAACGACGCCACGGCCTCACAGGCTTCGTGGCGTTCCCGCCGACACTCCAGGGAGCAGGCATGTCCACGACCAACACCCCGGCCTCGTCCAACGACGAAAAGACAACGCCGACCGAGACAACCACCGGCGCGCTGGAATGGCACGCGCCCGTCCTCGTGCGAGTGGACGAGCACACGACGATTCCGCGCCTCCTCAAGGAGCGCGTCCAGCGCGGCGCCACCCGCCCCCTCATCCTGCGCAAGGTGGGGATGGGCGACACGTGGCGGCCGGTGACGGCACGCGAGTTCTACGACGAGGTCCAGTCCGTGGCTGCCGGCCTCATCGCCCGCGGCCTGCAGCCCGGAGGCCGCGTCGCCATCATGAGCCGCACCCGCTACGAGTGGACGCTCCTGGACTTCGCGTGCTGGGCGGCCGCCCTCATCCCCGTCCCCATCTACGAGACCAGCTCCATCGACCAGGTCGCCCACGTCCTCACCGACGCCGACGTCGACCTGGTCGTCACCGAGACGGTGTCCATGGCGGAGATCGTGCGCACCGCAGCCGAACGCGAAGGAAGGGTCAACACGGAGGTGCTCTCCCTGGACTCCGAGGCCATCGACACCCTCATCGCCGAGGGCGCCACCACGCCCCGCGACCAAGTTGTCGCCCGCTCCGAGGCCCTCACCAAGGACGACATCTCCACCATCGTGTACACCTCGGGCACGACGGGCACCCCCAAGGGCACGGTCCTGTCCCACGAGAACTTCACGAACCTGTGCCTCAACGCCCACGCGTGGATGCCCGAGATCGCGGCAGGCACCACCTCGCGTCTCCTCCTCTTCCTGCCCCTCGCCCACGTGTTCGCCCGCTTCCTGCAGGTCTTCCAGATCAGCGGCAACGGCGTCATGGGCCACGCCCCCAACATCAAGAACCTCCTGCCCGACCTGGCCTCGTTCCGGCCGAGCTACCTCCTGGTCGTGCCGCGCGTCCTGGAGAAGATCTACAACTCCGCCGACACGAAGTCGCGCGGCCCCAAGCGCAAGGTGTTCCGTTGGGCGGCCAAGGTCGCGATCGCCTACTCGCGCGCCCTGGACACCGACGAGGGCCCCTCCGCATCCCTGAAGGCCCAGCACGCCCTGGCCGACAAGCTCGTCTACCAGCAGATCATCCGCCTCGTGGGCGGTAACGCCGACTACATCATCTCCGGGGGCGCTCCCCTGGCGACCTGGCTCGCCCACTTCTACCGGGGCGTCGGCATCCCCGTGCTGGAGGGCTACGGGCTGACCGAAACGGTCGGCCCCGTCTCCGTCAACACCCCCCGCCTGTCCAAGATCGGCACCGTCGGCCCCGCGCTGCCGCCCATGTCCTTCAAGATCAGCGACGAGGGTGAGATCCTCCTCAAGGGGCCCAGCGTCTTCCAGGGCTACAACAACGACCCGGGCGCCACGGCCGCCTGTTTCACCGACGACGGATGGTTCCGCACCGGCGACCTGGGATCCCTGGACCGCGACGGCTACGTGTCCATCACGGGGCGCGCCAAGGACATCATCGTCACGGCCGGAGGCAAGAACGTGGCCCCCGCGTCCCTGGAGAACCCGATGCGCTCCCACCCCCTCATCTCCCAGGTCCTCGTCGTGGGAGACCAGAGGCCCTTCGTCGCAGCCCTCATCACCCTGGACGCCGAGATGCTGCCCGACTGGCTGGCCGCGCACTCCCTGCCTCCCATGAGCGTGGCCGAGGCCTCCTCCAACGTCGAGGTCCTCGCCTCACTGGAGAAGGCGGTAGCCTCGGCGAACGAGCACGTGTCGCGTGCCGAGTCGATCCGCAAGATCAAGGTCCTGTCCACCGACTTCACGGAGGCAAACGGCCTGCTCACCCCCTCCCTGAAGGTCAAGCGCGCCGAGGCCACGGCCCGCCTCGCCCCCATCATCGACGAGCTGTACGGAGGACCCGTCCAGCACTAGCCGCGCATATGGCCGTGGCCGTCTCGCCTACCCCCCGAGCGGAGCGGTGCGAGACGGCCACGGCCTTGTCGTTGCAGGCTCGGCCCTACTGGGAGGCCAGAGCCGCGGTGGGCGGCGTGCGTGCCGCTCGGATTGCGGGGTAGAGGCCCGCGACGGCGCCGATGAGGAGAGTGGCGCCCAGGCCCGCAGCGATCACCCACCAGTGGAGGGTGGGAGGCCAGCCGTAGGCCAGACACATGCCCCAGGTGACACCGGCGCCGATGAGGCAGCCGGCGACGCCACCGAGGAAGGACAGGATCAGCGCTTCGGCCAGGAACTGAACCGTGATGTGGGAGCGCTTAGCCCCCAGGGACCGGCGCAAGCCGATCTCCTTGCGTCGTTCCAGGACGGAGATGATCATCGTGTTGGCCACGCCGATGCCGCCGACGAGGAGGGCGATCGAGCCGACACCGGCGAGCAGCGTCGTCAGCGTCTGATCGGCCGCGTTCTGCGCCGCCAGCGCGTCCGAGGGGCGCGACACCTTCAGGCCCGTGGATCCCTGAGGGGCGAGCGTGGGCCCCAGGAGCGAACGCACGGTCTCCACTTGGGACTCCTCGGAGCGCTCGTAGATCGCGGTGGGCGTCGATCCCTTGCCGAACTGCGCCTTGGCGGCGGGAACGCCGATCAGCGCGGCGTTGTCGAGCTCCTCGGCGAGGGGCAGGTGGTTCATGATGCCCAGGACCGTGAAGGACGTTCCCCCGAGCCACACCTGGGTGCCGGGTTCGACCACGCCCAGGAGCTGGGCGGCCTTCGATCCGAGGACGACACCCGGGTAGTGGGCCGTCGCATCGTTGAGCCACACTCCGCTCTTCATCGTGCCCGAGACCACGTCGAGGAGATTCGTGTCGGCGGCCATCGTGAGGGTTCCACCGGTCGCGTTCGGGTCGGACAGGCGCGAGCGGTAGACGGACACTCCCGTCAGGGTCGACGTGGAGGCCGCGGAGGTGACGCCCGGAATCATCCGGGTCCTGCCCACCGAGTCCTCCGGCAGCACGAGGTCCGTGCCCGACAGGTCTGCCCCGCTGCGCGCCGTGAGCATGTTCGTGCCCAACGCGCGCAGCTGTTCCTGCAGGCGGGCCTGAGAGGAGGAGGAGACCCCGACGACGCCGACCATCGCTGCGATACCGATGGCGATACCCAGGGCGGACAGGACGGCTCGCATGGGACGCGAGCGCAGGCCGGTCAGGCCCAGGCGGCCGATGTCGCTGGCACGCAAGCTGGAGCGCGCGGTGCGCGAGCTTTTCTTACTCGTCATGGCTTACCTCCCGGGTGCGCTGAGTCCGATACAAGTTGTCCGTCACGGATGGCGATCTGCCGCGGCAGAGACGCCGCCAGTTCGTTGTCGTGGGTGATCACGATGATCGTGGTGCCTGCCTCGTTGAGCTCACGCAGGAGGGCGACGATGGACGCGCCCGAACGCGAGTCGAGGTTGCCGGTCGGTTCATCGGCCAGCAGCAGGGCGGGGTGCCCGATGATGGCCCTGGCGATGGCGACACGCTGACGTTCACCGCCCGACATCTGGTGCGGCTTGTGGTCCATGCGGTGTCCGAGTCCCACGCGGGTCAGCGCCTCGCGTGCCGCCTCGCGCCTGCGGGCCCGGGGCACTCCCCGGTAGAGCAGGCCGTCGGCCACATTATCGATGGCGGGAACTCCCTGCGTGAGGTGGAACTGCTGGAAGACGAAGCCGATCAGGTTCGAGCGCACCCCCGACAGGTCAGTGTCGCTTAGGGACGACACGTCCATGCCGCTGATGCTCACGGTGCCCGAGCTGGGCCTGTCCAGGGTCCCAATTAGGTTGAGTAGGGTGGACTTGCCGGAGCCGGACGGGCCCACGATGGCGACGAACTCGCCCTCGTCAACGCTCAGAGACACTCCGTTGCAAGCGTGCACGGGCGGACTGCCGAAGGACCGGTGCACGTCGGTCAATTGCAGGATGTGACTCATCTGTTGGGCACCACCACGCGCTGGCCTTCGGCGAGTCCCTCGCCGCTGATCTCGACGCGGTCGCCCGCGAACAGGCCGACGGTGACGGGGACGCGGCGCACCTGACCGTTGTCATCAACAACCTCAACGCCGAACTGGTCGGTGGTCAGGGCAACGAGAGCGCCCAGGGGCACCGAGAGCACATTCGTGCGCGTCTGCGAGGTGATTCCCAGCGAGACGGACGCCTCCTGAGTTCCCTCCAGGGCCTCGGTGTCATCGGGGGTGACGGTGATCGGGATGATGCGTTCACCGCTGCTTTCCTTCGATTTCTCCTTGGTGCCCTCCTCGCCGGGCTTGTCCCGGGGCGGCTCCACCGACGTGATCGTCCCGGTCGTGGTCGAGGCAGCGCCCGGGAGGCGAATCGTGACCTTGGTACCGACGACTCCCAGGCTCTGGTCAGAGAGCTTGAGGTTGGCGGAGATGACCTGGCGCGAGGACGAGGCCGCAAAGAGCTCGGTCTCGGGCGTCGCGGTATCTCCGACGCGGGACTTCAGGGCGCCAACCCGCACGTCCTCGGGGGCAAAGAGCACGGTGCCCAGGGGGAGGGTGCCGTCCTGCGTGAGCCCGAGGGCCTTCTGCCAGCGCTTGATCGCCGCGATCGTGTTCCAGTCGAAGTGCTCGTTGGGGGTGGCCTGGAAGTAGCCGAGCTCGGAGAGGGCGGTCTCCAGCTGCTTGACGTCAGCGCCGTCGCTCATTCCCTCAGAGAAGTCGCGCCACGCGGGGGTGGCGCCGTGCAGCAGGTAGGCGCTGTTGCCCGCGACGGTGTACACGTGCGACCCCTGCTCGAGGGTCGTGCCGGGCGTCGGCAGTGCCGTGATCACTCCGGTGAAGGCGCTTTTGAGGTCGTAGGAGTCCGCGTAGTGCAGGTTTCCCTGGACGGCGGTCTCGCCCGACAGGTCGCCGCGGGTGATGGTTGCGGTCGCACCGTCGAAAGACTGGGGGGTCTGCGCGTCGGCGCTGCCCCCGGAGCACGCCGACAGCGTCACAGCGCCGACGGCAACCATGGCGAGGGCGGCCACGAGGCGCGAGGAACGAGCAACGGTCACTTGCTACCTCCCGGGTTGCCGAAGCACTTGTTGAGGGCATCCTGCGGAACGTCCTGGATGTCCACGCCCTTGCCCGGCTCCGGGTCCTTCACGTTGTAGCCGAGGTCGCGCAAGCACTGGGCTCCCTTGACGAGAGCGTCGCGTGCGGCCGGGTCCTTCGTCAGGTCATCCTGCCCCGTGAGGCCATCGGTCTTTGCCATGCACTCGTTGACGGCAGCGTTAAATCCTGCGGACGTGTCCTTCGCGTTGTCGGGGGTCAGACCGGTGTCGGGCACGTCAAAGCCCTTTTCCCGCATGCACTGGGCGAAAATCAGGTTCGCATCCTGGCTCGCCGCGTTCGAGGACGACGCCGACGGGTTGTTCTTCTGGCCGCTCGTCGTGGACGAGGTCGATCCGCATGCGCTGAGGGCCGCCGCCAGGGTGATGGCGATAATGGCCAGGCCGCGCACGTGCGCGCGATTCTTCATCGAAACTCCTTATGGACTGCTCGGGGCTGTGGTTCTCACTGCCTGGATAGATTACAGACCACGAGGCTGGAAGCTACCTGAAAACTATCGGGGAAGCCGCGCAGAGTTTCATCAGACAATTAGCGGTTCTTTCGACGAAGAGGGAGCCCGCGCCTCGCCAAACTAACTCGGGTCAGTGAAGATGCCCTGATCAGAGGGCGGCGCCCTCGTCGTACTCGGCCTTGATGTCCTCGTGGTGGCGGATCACCTCGCGCACCATGAAGCCCAGGAACTTCTCAGCGAAGTCGGGGTCAAGGCCCGAGGAGAGTGCCAGCGCTCGCAGGCGCTCAACCTGGCGAGCCTCGCGCGCGGGGTCCGCCGGCGGGAGGTTCAGCCGTGCCTTGATGTGCCCGACGCGCTGAGTGCAGCGGAATCGCTCGGCAAGAATGTGGATGAGAGCGGCATCGATGTTGTCGATCGTTGCGCGCGCGTCGGCGAGCTCGGCGGGAACTCCCTCCACACCCCGATCGGCGCGCGCCGCCGCCCGCGCGTCCTCACGCTGGTCCATGCCTACCTCGCTCTCCCCGACTGCTTCCCAGTCTACCGGGAGGACTCAGGCGCTGCGTTTGCCTTCCGAAGAACGCTCCGGGTAGAGCTCGGCGGCTCCGACGCCCTCCACCAGGTCGCGGGTGATGACCACGCGGGCAACGTCGTCTCGACTCGGCAGGTCGAACATGAGGTCCGAGAGGGTCGCCTCCATGATCGAGGACAGGCCTCGCGCGCCCGTCTTGCGTTCGTTCGCGCGCGCCGCAATCGCCAGGAGCGCCTCGTGGGTGAACTCCAGGTCGATACCGTCCAGGTCAAAGAGGTGCTGGTACTGGCGCACGAGAGAGTTCGACGGCTCCGTGAGGACTCGCACGAGGTCCTCCTCGGTGAGCTCCTTCGTCGAGGTCAGGATGGGCAGTCGGCCGATGAACTCGGGAATCATGCCGAACTTATGCAGGTCCTCGGCGCTGACGGCCTCATAGAGATCACCCATTTCCGAGGCGCTCTTCAATTCTGAGCCGAAGCCCGTGGAGCGCCGACCCAGGCGGGCCTTGACGATGTCCTCGATGCCCGCGAAAGCGCCGGCGGCGATGAACAGAATCCCGGAGGTGTCGATCTCCAGGAACTGCTGGTGGGGGTGCTTGCGCCCACCGGTGGGCGGAACCGACGCGACCGTGCCCTCGATGATCTTCAGAAGTGCCTGCTGCACGCCCTCGCCCGACACGTCGCGGGTGATAGACGCGTTCTCCGCCTTGCGACCAATCTTGTCGATCTCGTCGACGTAGATAATGCCCTTCTCCGCCTTCTTGATATCGCCGTCGGCCTCCTGGATGAGGCGCAGGAGGATATTCTCCACGTCCTCGCCCACGTAGCCGGCCTCGGTCAGAGCGGTAGCATCCACGATCGCGAAGGGAACATCCAGCAGGCGCGCCAGGCAGCGCGCCAGGTGGGTCTTACCGGTTCCCGTGGGCCCCAGGAGCAAGATGTTGGACTTCGTGCCGAGCATGTCCTCGGCATTGCCCGCATCGCGCGAACGCACGCGCTTGTAGTGGTTGTAGACCGCCACCGACAAAGCACGCTTGGCCCGGTCCTGGCCGATCACCCACGTGTTGAGAAACTCGTTGATCTCGCGCGGCTTGGGAAGCGGGGTCGCGGACGAGGTCACCTGCTGGGCGCCCAGCTCCTCCTCGATGATCTCGTTGCACAGCTCGATGCACTCATCGCAGATGTACGCACCGGATCCTCCAATGAGCTTGCGCACCTGCTTCTGACTCTTTCCACAGAAAGAGCACTTGAGCAGCTCCGCACCATCAGTCAGACGGGCCACGAGACCTCCCAGGGGGTTGAACGGTTATCCGTTCGGTCGGATGCGCGTGCGCGCTTGCTAGGAAATAACCTAGTGCACATCTGCAAGAAATCCAGCGAGGCACGCGCATTGTTACAAAATGTTCACCCGATAACGAAACACCGGTATTCGCTGATATGACGAGGCCGCGCCACCTTCACACCCACGGGCGCCAGGTGGCCACGGCCCGGTCAGATTCAGCCGACTCAGAGGGCCTTGCGGGACTCGAGCACCTGGTCAATCAGGCCGTACTCCGCAGCCTGGGGAGCGGTGAGGATCTTGTCACGCTCAATGTCGCGACGCACCTGCTCAACGGGCTTGCCCGAGTGCTTCGAGATGGTGTCTTCCAGCCAGGCGCGCATGCGGTCGATCTCGTCGGCCACAATCTGAATGTCCGAGGCCTGACCCTGCATGCCCTCCATCGCGGGCTGGTGGATGAGGACGCGCGCGTTGGGCAGCGCGAGGCGCTTGCCGGGCGAACCGGCCGCGAGGAGGACGGCCGCAGCCGACGCTGCCTGGCCCAGGCACACCGTCTGGATCTGCGGCTTGATGTACTGCATCGTGTCGTAGATCGCGGTGAGCGCCGTGAACGACCCGCCAGGGCTGTTGATGTACATGGTGATCAGCGAATCGGGGTCCTGGGACTCCAGGACCAGCAGCTGGGCCATCACATCGTCGGCGCTCGCGTCGTCCACCTGCACCCCGAGAAACACGATGCGGTCCTCGAAGAGCTTGGTGTAGGGGTTCTGACGGCGGAAACCGTAGGCCGTGCGCTCCTCAAAGTCCGGAAGCACGTAGCGCGCCTGCGGCATCTGGCGGGCGACCGCCTCGAAATAGGGCTGGGTGCTCATCGGTTCTCTCCTCGCGTTCCGATCTCGTCGGGGCTGTTGATCACGCGGTCGACGAACCCGTACTCGAGCGCCTCGGCGGCGCTGAACCAGTGGTCGCGGTCGCCGTCGGCCTCCACCTGCTCGACGGTCTTGCCCGTGCGCGCCGCCGTGATCGAAGCGAGTTCCTTCTTCATCCCGAGGATGAGATCAGCGTTAATGCGAATCTCCGTCGCGGATCCGCCGGCACCGCCGAGGGGCTGGTGCAGAAGAACGCGGGTGTGGGGCGTGATGTAGCGCTTGCCGGGGGCGCCCGCCGTCAGCAGGAACTGCGCCATCGACGCGGCCATGCCCATGCCGACCGTCACGACGTCGGGCTTGACGTACTGCATGGTGTCGTAGATGGCCATGCCCGCCGTCACCGACCCGCCGGGCGAGTTGATGTACAGGTAGATGTCGCGGTCCGGGTCCTCCGCCGCCAGCAGCAGCAGCTGCGCGCAGATCGTATTCGCATTCTCGTCGCGGACCTCGCCGCCCAGCCAGA
>ERZ773006.755-NODE-755-length-12918-cov-13.2707_pt1 | contig 12918 bp, 10 predicted proteins | sample MGYA00580843_ERZ773006 | MGnify/ENA primary metagenome ERZ773006 (study PRJEB29015, sample SAMEA2738011) | human oral metagenome | biome: human oral; feature: human-associated habitat; material: dental | place: China | collected 2052 ... | reverse complement strand
TCCTCACGTCAATCTTGTCACCTTTGACGCGGGGACGGCCGGGCTTTCCCGTGGGCTCCCCGTCCCATGTGTAGAACAAGGCTGCGTCATGACGCAAACGGCTCACAACATGGAAGCCCATTTCAAGCACCTTGTCGATGAAGGGCCTTTTGGAGAAGGCTGAGTCGGCGACAAGCACCTTGCAGATACGCTGCAGCCTTACCTTGTCGTCCTGCAACACCTTGGCATACCAGTCGTACAGGCTCATCTCTTTTTTCTCCTCGTCTTTTTCCAATGTGGTCTGCACTGCCTTCAGCATCATGCACTCATGCAGGTCCACGTCTATCACACCGATGCCGAGGATCTCAAGACCGTGCTTTACCGCACCTGCACAGCCCGACCAGAACGTACCCACGTATGGGGTATGCTTCCCAGCCTTCCTGATGAAGCTTGGGTCTATGACGATGGCATTGCGACCCTTGCCTTGTTTGAAGGCGAAAGCACTCAGCCACATGTTCATCTCAAGCCAGTCCACGCTGCGCTCTGCCGTCTGCCGATAGCACTGCTCGCCACGATTGCCATAGCGTCCCATCTGCGTGAAATTGCATCTCCTTGGGATGACCATCAAAAGAAAAAGCATTTCCATGACGTTTGTCTGGATACTTTTGTTTAACTTTGCTCCATCTTCAGCACTAAATGCTGCTTTGCAGAGCCTCATATATCGGCTAATCAAGTTGGTTATCAGCATAAACTTTATTGTCTTTTTACATCTATAAAGTTACTGAAATTCAATGAGATGGCCGATTTTATTATGCTATATTTTGTTATTTGATCTACTCTTTTTCAGAGACTTATCATGTTTTCTTTCTGCCACAATTTCTGTTGCCTTAGGGGCGAAAGCTTCGCAAACCGCGAAAATTTAACGGACTATTGTACTTTATCACTCTATATTTCGGAAGAACCGATAAAATGCAGAAAAGGCAAATAAGTGCGATGTCTACCTATCAGCATGTCTTTCCGTCTTCTACGGACAACTTATTCCCATATCATCGGTGTTTGTAAACAGTTTTCATGCAGCCAAAGCCGACACATGCCCTTCTGGCTCCTGAAAGATGCCTGATTGACCTGCAACAGGTGCTCTCTTAGCGTGTTACCAACGCCCTTTTGAAGTCCAATCAGGCACCTTTTGCGAACGATTTGACAACCAACTGATTGACTGCCGGTTACGAGCTCGACTTTTGTATGTGTTTTTTTTATTTGCAGATGATTGGTTTGAAATTATGTAATGACTTTTCAAAATCTTTTCTGTGTTTTCAACGTATAAAAATGAAAAGGTCTTTGTATCGGAGAAGGACAACAGGATAGACAGCTGCCAGTCTTGACTATGTTTTTGTTGAATGAATCACTTCGGTTCTTCCGTCAAAGCTATGCGAGAAGCATCCACGCATTTAACGGAAGAACCATAAACATTGGAACAAAAGGTGTAGTCCCTACGATGAGAATTTTTATTGTACAGTCACTTTTTTCTTTCAGCTGTACCGTCTCCTTGTTCTCTCAACAAGAAGAAACGGGATCTTCTCGTCTAAGCGGGAAAATCTCTCAAAAATGTTTTTGAAGATCTGACGGAATCCGTTTCCGGTAGTAAAGCGTGCTGTTTGTCTATTCATCGTGTGTTTTTCTGTCTGTCTGATTTTCGGATTTATCCCATTTGCAGTCTGTTTCCCTTTTGTGCAAATAGTTTGAACATCCAGTGTACGGGTGGTGATTCCGCTATTTTGCGGCCGGGTGACGTGTATTTGTCCTTTTATTAGGATTTTTAAGACGTATCAGTCGGAATCTTCGGATAAATGACGTATCTTTGCAGGAATATTCGATATTTGTTAAAGATGAACCGCAATAATTTCACATCTCTAATTTTACTTGCAGGTATTGTCACGGTCACGTCTTGTGTGGAGGAGAAGCGTCCTACTCCCGTCCGGCAGCGCATCAATGTCACCCCTCCATCGAGAGAGTCGGAGGCGATAAGCCAGCTTACGGCATCCATCGACGACATATCTGCCAATCTTGACCTTATCTATTCGCAGGAAGCATTGCTCTGCAAGACCGTCGAGCACACGAATAAACGTACGAAGATAATCCAGCAGATCAATACCCTTGGGGCATTGCTGGGCGAGAAACAGCGGCAGATCGCCCGGATACAGAAAGAGAGGGCAAGGAAGCCGGAGGGTACGGCCGGAGAACGTGCTGCAATGGAGAAACTGTACAAGGTGCTGGACTTCCTTTCGGCGCAGCTGCAGGAAAAAGGCGAGCGCGTGGCCTCTCTCCAGGTGATGGCGAAGCGGAAAGACATAAGCGTAGAGCAGCTAAGATATGCTGTCATGAACCGGGAAATCAATATGGATGTGCTGTATGACAGGCTGAGGCTTTCGGAGCTGGAACGGGAGAACATCAGGCTCAAGGCAAGACGGATTCTGGAGAGGCAGGAAGAGGCTTCGCCGGAGGTATATTATATCATTGCCCGGAAACAGACGTTGAAGGAGAAAGGCCTGTTGAAGACCAGTCTGTTCTCGAAGAAGATCGACGGCAATCATATCGTCGAAGAGAATTTCACGAAAGCTGACCGTAAGGAGCTGAAGACGCTGACAATCAACTCGCGTACCCCGAAGGTGCTGTCGGCGAACCCGGAGACAAGCTATACACTTACGGAGAACGAGGATGGGACAACGACACTGACGATTACCGATGCGGATAGGTTCTGGAACGTGTCACGCTACCTGATTATCCAGGAGTGACGGATTCCATCGGGGCTTCTTGCTTTCCTTGTCTTGATGGGAGGCGGAAGAAAAACCGCCTGCAAAGATTTGCGGAACCGGATATTTTTCTTATCTTTGCAGCCTGAAACTTATGCGTAGCGTGAAAATAAAGGAAGTGATTGATGCCCTTGAACGATTCGCGCCTTTGCCCTTGCAGGAGAGCTATGACAATGCCGGCCTGCAGGTCGGATTGACAGAGGCGGAAGTATCAGGGGCTTTATTGTGTCTTGACGTGACGGAAAAGGTCGTGGACGAAGCCATCGGACGAGGGTGCAACCTGATTGTGGCGCATCATCCGCTCATCTTTCACAAGCTGGCACAGATTACGGATGCGGACTATGTGCAGCGTACGGTATTCAAGGCTGTCAAGAACGATGTCGTCATTGTTGCCATGCACACGAACCTGGATTCGGCCGTGGGAGGCGTGAACTACAAGATCGCAGAGAAGTTAGGGCTTGGGAACATCCGTCTTCTGGGACGTGCCAGGCAGGCGGCGGATCCGCAGACCGGAGAGCTGGTGACCGGTGGAGACGGTGTCATCGGCGAGTTCGAGACACCGCTGGCTGCCGATGACCTGATTCTGCTGCTGAAGGAGCGGTTTGACGTGGAGTGCGTCCAGGCAAACGAACTGCTCCGGCGTGAGATACGGTCGGTTGCCCTTTGCGGAGGGTCAGGTTCATTCCTCCTGCACGATGCCGTGGCCGCCGGTGCCGATGCCTTCGTTACGGGGGAAATGAGCTATCATGAGTTCTTCGGACATGAGCAGGAGATCCAGCTTTGTGCCATCGGGCACTATCAGAGCGAGCAGTACACGGCTGAGGTGCTGCGTGATGTCATCCGCCGGGACTGTCCGGGTGTGGAATGCCGCCTGTCGGAGATAAATACGAATCCGATCGTTTACTTTTAGTGGACAGAGGGGTGTTCTGGCTGTCTGTCGTCGTATTCGGGGGCTGTGTCTCAGACCGTGATGCCGACTTCTCCCGGAGCGTTTCGGAGAGGCTGTCGGAGACGGGTCTTTACACGCAGGAGACTTTGGGTGCGTCAGCGTCCGGTGAAGAGGGCGCAGTCCAAGCGACATGGTGACCAGAAGCCCGGGCTCTAGACGTCAGATGGCGAATCGCATTTTATGAACGTTGAATTTTGAATTAATACAAGGAACTATGGCAAAGAAAGATCCAAAAGAGTTACCAGTAGAAGAGAAGCTGAAGAATCTTTTCCAGTTGCAGACAACATTGTCGGGAATCGACGAGAAGCGTGCGCTGCGGGGTGAGTTGCCGCTCGAGGTGCGCGACCTGGAGGATGAGCTGGAAGGGCTGCACACACGTATCGAGAAAATAGACCAGGATATCAAAGAGTATCAGACTGCGATTACCCAGAAGAAAAGTGACATTCTGGAGGCGCAGGCAAGTCTGGAACGCTACAATAAACAGCTGGATACGGTGGCGAACAACCGCGAGTATGACACGCTGACCAAGGAAATCGAGTTCCAGACTCTGGAGATAGAGCTTTGCAACAAGAAAATCAAGGAAGCCCAGTTGAAAGTCGAAGAGAAGCAGAGGGACCTGGATGCCAACCGTGCACTGCTCGAAGACCGCCAGCATGCTTTGGAAGAGAAACGGAACGAGCTGGATGAAATCATGCAGGAGACCCGTGAGGAGGAGGGGATGCTGAAAGAAAAGGCGGCAGAACTGGAGACGAGGATCGAACCGGGATTGCTTCGCAGTTTCAAACGTATCCGTCGCGGAGCACGCAACGGACTGGGAATCGTCTATGTGCAGCGGGATGCCTGTGGCGGCTGCTTCAACAAGATTCCGCCCCAGAGGCAGTTGGACGTGAGGATGCACAAGAAGATTATCGTCTGCGAGTACTGCGGCCGTATCCTTATCGATCCGGAACTGGCGGGTGTGAAGGTGGACAAGCCTGCAGAAGAGAAACCGAAGAAGCGCAGGACGGCACGCAAGAAGAAGGAAGAAGAAGGAGAGTAAACCTCTTCTCCATCATACGGTCTGATGGAAGGGGGAGACTCCGACAGAATAGATGAAACGGGTGACAGGAGAAAAGAAACCGCCGTTTCTCTACGGAGCGACCGCACCTCCCGGCCTTGTAAAATGAAAAGAGACAATCCTCTGGACACCAGGTGCAGGTATCTTTACACCAGGTGTCCAGAGGATCGTCTCTTTTTTGCAGGGCTTCCTGTGGAGTTTGTTAGCCCTGTTCTTTTCTTGTACATCTCTCAATAAGATTTAGTCCGGTCCTTCCTTGTACAGACTTCCATGGAGGTGTCGGCCCTGTCACCTTTATCTTTTCTTGTATATTCCTCAATACGGTTTAGCCCAGTCCCCTCTTGTACAGCCTCCAATGGGAAGCCGCCCTGTTCTTTCATCCTGTTCTCCATTGGCGGGATCTGTTATGTCAGAGGAGATTATAGACGGAAGCCCTTTTGCAAGAGTCGGCAGAATATGTGCGAGAAAAGGCTGGGAACTATTGTGGCACTTCACCGAAAGGAATTAATGACAGGTAGGTACTGTTAACATCGCATTGTGGAATTTCAGGTAAGGTGAGTCCTAAGTGGGGGGCATGGGCTGTTTGGAAGGTCGGGAGCAAAGCAGGCTGTACAGCGGTCGCAGCACAAGATGGTCCTATTGTCTGTCTTGCGCATTGGATGAAATGAAAAAGAGGATATTCATGAATCTGGAGTGATGGGGTTTGTCTCGTGCGTTTATAATTTGGATGAAATATCACACAGAGGCAGGGAGTGGATGGAGGTAACCCTATAGCGGGGGCGGCGTCGGCGCGTAGAGGGTTATCTGAGGGCTTTATCAGAGCTTTTTTTGAAATTTGTGAATAGCGTTTATCCCCCAAAAACGCATCTCTCTGTCGCTCTTCTATGCCATCGGCAACTCCGTGATAGTTTTCCTCTGCTTTCTCCGCTTCTCTGTGTGCCTATTATGTAGTAAGTTTACTTTATCACTCCAAATTCCGGAAGAACCGAAAAAGAGGGTGTGTCAAAATGCAAATTAATGACTTGACAACTTTCAAACGATAAGCAGGTCTTTCCTACAACAAAGAAAAGACCATTTCTTTACTCAAAATCGAGTGCAGAAATGGTCATTTTCAATGAATTGTTTCAAACTGTAAGATGATCAAAATGGTATTTGCATTTTGACACACCCTCTTTTAACGGTTGTCCTGCTGCCCGTTTGTGTCTCACAGCAGGGTGATGTTTTCGATTTTTATGTCTTCTATCGGGCGGTCGTTGCGATCGGTCGGGCAATGCTGTATACGTTCCACGACATCGAGGCCTTCCTCAACCTCGCCGAAGACCGTGTACTGGTTGTCAAGGAAGGGCGTTCCGCCAAGGGTCGTGTAGGCCTCGGTCTGCTCGGAAGTGAAGGCGGGCTTCCCGTTTTGTCTGCATAATTTCTTGGTCTCTTCAATCAGGTTGTCCTGTAATTCCTGCAGACCTGCACGGTTGCGATTGCGTCTCAGATCCATGATCTGCTCATGATGTTGTTCAGCCAGCTGATTGAAGATCTCCTGCTCTTGTTGCAGTTCCATCTGTCGTTCCATCTGCTTCAGTTCGGCAGGTTTATAGGTCTTGCCCCATACAATATAGAACTGGCTGCCACTGCTTTCACGGTCTGGGTTCACGTCGTCGCCTGTCCGGGCTGCACTCAATGCGCCTCGTTTGTGGAAATAACGAGGGTAGACGAACTCTGCCGGAAGGGTATAGTCCGGTCCGCCCGTGCCCAGCATCTTCCCCTTCGGCGCATTCTTGCTGTCCGGGTCGCCGCCTTGTATCATGAAGTCCTCTATGACCCGGTGGAAAAGGGTGCCGTTGAAGTAGCCTTCTTTCGCTAATCTCAAGAAGTTGTCACGATGTCCGGGTGTCTCATCATAGAGGCGGATGATGATATCCCCCTCGGTGGTCTTTATACTTAGTCTTGTTGTCATAATTTATTTTTCAAGATTATATGTCTCAAAGTTTACTACTGCTTAAAGTCCGGAGTCCCGATGTTTTTTCGTCGTCAGCGGCCAGACTTATTGGTTCTAAATTCATCCGGGATCTACCATTGACTTGCCAATTCACGGCTTCTGTATATTGCCGGATTGATTAGCTGGTGTTTATGGGTAAGATGTCTGTTAACCGGTCTTTTGTTATCCGGACGGTTGCCGGCCATCGACTTGTCTGCTTGTCTACTTGTCAACTTGCCGCTTCACCTATCAGCCGGTTCGCCTGATGGTCAGTCTGCCTTTAGTCCGTCAATCGGTTTCTTCCTTGTCCGTACAGACTTCGTCCCCCTTTACAGTCCTCTTGCCTTGAAGATTCTCTCTTTGGCATCATTGATTTCCTGGAACTTCTTTTCTGCGGCCTTGCGCACATCCTCACCAAGAGCAGACACACGGTCGGGATGATGCTTCAGTGCCATCTTGCGGTAGGCAGCCTTCACCTCCTCATCCGTGGCCGACGGAGATATTCCCAGCACCTTGTAGGCTTCCTCGATGTTGCTGCTGTCTTTTGCGCCATTCTCCAGATTGAGCATGGACTCTACGTCCTGTGCGGAAAGACCGAGATAGTGGGCGACTTCCTTCAGTGCCGTCACTTCTTCCGGACTGACAATGCCGTCTACTTTGGCGATGATGACAAGGTAGTTGAGCAGCTGCAGCCGCTGACTGATGTTCATGTGGAAACTGATTTCGATGCAGCTTTTACGGATGGTTTCTTTGAACTGATAAGGGCCTTGCTGCTTTTGCAGTTCGAACAGCTTCAGCAGGATGTCCTCTCCCTGGCTTACCGCCTGCGGTCCGAAGTTGTGACGGAGAAACTGCCGTACGAACTCCATTTCAGAGTGCATGATCCGACCGTCCGCTTTTATGATGTAGGAGGAGAGGACGAGCATGGAGAACAAAAAGGAGTTCCGGTCTTCCTCGAAAGGCCGTCTGCCTCCAAATGTACTTTGTTCATAATAGCTTTGTCCTCCGTTTCCGGCATCATCATCCGGTCCTTTGTGTTTCTTGTCTTCGATGGCTTCGTCAAGCATTGTTCCTATGCAGAAGCCCGCTACAGCTCCCAGGACTCCTCCACCAAGAATCCAGCCCAGGGCGCCGCCAATCCATTTTCCAATTGCCATATTTTCTCTTTTTAATTATCGTTCAGCACAGTCTGATGCCATATTCCTTGTAATGCGCAAAGATGATGCCAAAAGATAAAGGGATTATATTGTAAATAAAATTACCAATATATGCAAGATCTTTTGTCTATAAATTGTTGATATTTTTATAGTCTGGTATCATCTCCAAAAATCGATACGTATGGTTTGTATAGTCCATCTTGCAGATATAGGTTTCCAATCCGTTCGAAACGATGAGATAATCTACATGGAGCAGGAGGTTATACACCGTTATTTGGTCAAAGACCTTTTGGGTCAGAGGTATGGTAGGTGCCTTGTACTCGATGATAAGTCTCGGCCGAAGCTGTCTGTCGTACAGTACGCTGTCTGCACGTACTCTCTTTTCTCCGACTTGCAGCGGGACTTCGTTGGCAAGCAGGGCTGCGGGATAGCCTTTATATCCGATCAGATAATGAATGAAATGCTGGCGTACCCATTCTTCTGGAGTGAGTGCCACGTATTTTCTGCGCAGTATGTCGAAGATCTGTCTCCGTCCGTCAGCCTCTTTCACCCTGGCAGGGTAAGGAGGTAGGTTAAGTCGCATCATTTCCAAAGCGGTTCTTTCTGTTTATATATAATAAGGTGTAAAGCGTCCGGGTGAAAGTCAAACGAAAATTTTGTATTCTATTTCTTTTCTATTAACTTTGCACAAGAAGGCTGTGCCGACACGCCCGCAGGACATTCTCCCCTGATGGACTTCTCTCCGTTCACGGCAGGAAAGCCCTTTGAGGGATGAGTTTCTCTCCGTTCACGGCAGAGAAGCCTTTTGAGGGTAACAGTCTGCCTTCTATGCAAAGTTAATAAAAAAGTAAATGCCAGCAAAGCAAGGAACCACATTTCAGCACATCATGCGAGATCTGAAAAGCAGGAAGTTTGCTCCCGTCTATATGTTGATGGGAGACGAATCCTATTACATCGATCAGATTTCCGATTATATTGCAGAGCATGCGCTTCGCCCAGAAGAACGTGACTTCAATCAGACCATTTGTTTCGGGTCGGACAGTACAGCCGTGCAGATAGCTGATATGGCACGGCGCTATCCTATGATGGCCGAGTACCAGGTGATCATTGTCAAGGAAGCACAGAATATCCGTTCTTTGGAACCTCTGGAGAAGTATCTCAAAAATCCTGTAAAATCAACCATCCTGGTGTGGTGTCATAAAAACGGGAAAATTGATGCCCGCAAGAAAGCAGTAGGGCTGGCTCAGCTTGTGGGAGTCGTTTTCGAGAGCAAGAAACTGCGGGACTATCAACTGCCGGATTTTATCCAGACTTATCTGAAGCAGAAGAACGTCAGCATTGACCCCAAGGCGTGTCAGATGATAGCCGACCATATCGGATCCGATCTCGGCCGTCTCACCTCCGAACTCGACAAGGTGCTCATTTCACTTCCGGCAGACCGTCTCCGTGTGACACCGGAGGTGGTGGAGAGGGAAGTCGGGGTAAGTAAAGATTTCAATGCCTTTGAGCTCAGAAATGCCATTGTCCAGAAGGACTGTTTCAAGGCCAATCAGATTGTGAAATATTTTGACAGCAATCCTAAGGCTGGTTCTCTTTATTCATTCCTCCCTCTGCTCTTTTCCTATTTCCAGAACCTGATGATTGTACACTATGCTCCTCGCCGGAACACAGATCAGGACATTGCAAGTGCATTGGATTTACGTAATTCTTGGGGGGCGAGAGACTATATCACAGGCTTGAAAAACTATTCCGCACGTAAAACGATGAGCATAATTTCCAAACTTCGGGAGATTGACGGCAAGAGCAAAGGGCTGGATAATCCCAATACAGGTGCAGGAGATTTGATGAAAGAACTTATTTTCTTTATTCTTCATTAGGAAAGAGAGGGAATTTTGAAGCTTTTTGGTGGCTCAAAATTCCCTTTTTTATTTAAAATCATTTGTTTTTTGAGTTAGAATGAGCATCCAAAAAGGGGTGCTTTTCTTGTGTTTTATGCTGACTGATAGGGCAGTTAGCTTGTTTTCTCCCCCTCATTTTTCGCATATTTCCGGGAATCTACGCACCTGTCTGTAAATACGCTAAACATGCAGAAAATGGGATTATCTCATAAAACAAGATTTACCGTTCACAAATTTTATAATTTTGAAATGTCGGATTCTTATTTATAGACAGCACACGGATATTTGCGAATGTAAATTTATAATTTAAGATATACAAAGCAAAAACATGCGCACCCTTGCTGATATTTGTTTTTCCAAAAGAATATATTTGGATTTGAAGATTTAAACGAATATATATTCACCCCACTTATTTCCTATCTATACTTCTGTAAATCAGTTTTATAATGACATTCTCCATAAAAAACAGTTGGTTTATGGATGATATATACTCCCTTAACTGCATATTCGGAAATTTACATTCACATATCATCCATAAATTTTCTAAAACCCAGTAGATTAGTGTTTTTTGCTCATTTTTATGTTTTATCGTTTTCATTGGTGTGAATTGTGATTTGTAAATGTATATGCGAATGCACAATGTTCTCTATCCATAGGTATTGAAATGTGAATATCAAAATCTTAATATGGAAAAATAGATTTCCTCCCGCATTATTTTGATACTTGAATTATTATATTTATCTTTGTAAAGTCGTTAGAAAAGCGTCAGGAAAGCTTTCAAACGTCACTATTTGGTTATGGACAATAGAATTCGGTTATGAAAGATAGAATCAGACAGCTCATGGAAAGTCAGCACATGACCCAGCAGACCTTCGCAGATTTCATCGGCATCTCATCGGCCTCTCTCAGTAGCATCTTCACGGGAAGGACCAAGCCTACCCTGAATACGGTGGAAGCCATCAGGAGCAAGTTTACCAGGATCAATCTCGACTGGCTTGTTTATGGGCAAGGTCCCATGTTTAAGGACCAGGTCGCTGAGCCGGACGCTCCGGGTGGCGGCGTGAAGAAAGAGCGTCCGGACAGTTCTGAAGGTTCACTTCATTTCACGTCTCCTACTTCCCACTCACATCAAGAAGGCGGAACGGCCGCGGCAACCTCTGCTGATCCTATGTTCAAAAATCCGACACGAACGGAAGTGAAATATATTGACAAACCACAGCGTCGGATCACGGAGATCCGCATCTTTTTTGATGACCAGACATGGGAGAGTTTTGTTCCGAAGAAGTAGCCCGCGGACCGTATTTTTTTCCCGCCATTGTTAGTCTGACAGCTGGTAGCTACCGCATGGTCTTTCGCAGGCAAAGGTACAACAGAAATGGTTCCAGACAAAGAGAATAGGAGTAGTAATATCCTGTAATCAGTTGTGTAGGTCCTTTCGGAGAGCTCCCGTTGTAGTATTCGGCTTCTGTCTTGTACCGTGGTCTGTCAGACTTTCCCGTCCGGCAGGTAGAGAAAAGTCGGGAGCAGCTGCACCCGGAGGCGGACCAGCCTCCTCTTTCTCCGGGGCATCAGAGTAGAGGTTGCGGCTGTCCATTCATGGAAGCCTCCAATAGGTCTGATCATGTTGCCATCGGTACTTCACTATCTGTACTTCACTGAAAGAAAAAGTGGTTTTCTATGTCCAGATGATGGATAATTCGGGATTTTTATGTAAGTTTGCATAAAATAAGCTGCACTCGGCAGACCGTAAGCAAGTTTCCTTCTGCTCTCGTCTGCATTGCTTTCGCATGAATAAGCTGCATTCGGCAGACCGTAAGCAAGCTTCCTTCTGCTCTCGTCTGCATTGCTTTCGCATGAATAAGCTGCACTCGGCAGACCGTAAGCAAGCTTCCTTCTGCTCTCGTCTGCATTGCTTTTGCATGAAAAGGCTGCACTCGGCAGATAGGGAATCCGCCCCTTCTTCGCATTGGGCGGCCACTATTCACCAGGTGGCTGTACCGGCGGAATGAACGCAGGCGGCCGTCTGTCTCCGCAGGCAATGTTTGCATAATGATTAAAAGCAAGATAAAGATGAAGAAGTATGTCCTCGATCTGAAGGTGTCTTCTGTGGAACGCATCAATGAAAGGAATGTCCTCATTAAACTGACAGATGACAAGCCCTTTCCCGAGATGCTTCCGGGTCAGTTCGTGGAGGTGAGGGTGGACGGCTCTTCCTCTACCTTTCTTCGCCGTCCGATCTCCATTAATTTCCTTGATTGTGAACGCAATGAACTGTGGCTGCTGGTCGCTGCCATAGGAGAGGGTACACGTGCGCTCGCGCGCCTGCATTCGGGAGACATACTGAACTGTGTGCTCCCACTGGGCAACGGTTTTACTCCTGTACGCCGTCCCGGCGAGCGGGTCCTGCTGGTCGGCGGAGGCGTCGGCGTGGCTCCATTGCTCTATTATGGCAAGCAGATCAGGGAGGCGGGGGGTGATCCTGTCTTTCTGCTGGGCGCACGTAAGGCGGCTGATCTGGCTGAGGTAGAGCTTTTCAAAGCGTATGGAAGGGTATGTATAACTACCGAAGACGGCTCTGCCGGTGAAAAGGGATTTGTCACGAATCATTCCGTCCTCGTGTCAGAACACTTCGACCATATCTCTACATGCGGTCCCAAGCCCATGATGATGGCCGTTGCCCATTATGCCCGGAAGGCCTCCATTCCCTGTGAGGCCTCATTGGAGAATATGATGGCCTGCGGTGTCGGTGCCTGTCTATGCTGTGTGGAGAAAACCACGGAAGGGAATCTCTGTGTCTGTAAGGAGGGTCCCGTTTTCGATACCCGCCGCCTGTTGTGGGGAAAGTAAGGGGCGGCATCGGGAGGAGTCCGGTTCTCATGGCGCATACGCCGCAGAAGGTAAAGGAAGTTCGTCTGAAGAGACATCTATAATCTTAGATATGTAAAATAAAATTTCTGTGTGGTGATATTAGGACTAAAGAATGTTAATTTAAACAATCTTTCTTTATAAACATCTGTAATTCAATTAATTTTGCAAGAAACGATGAACTTAATGTTACTTAAAGATTTCTTTCAAATATTTCCTGACGAAGAAAGC
>ERZ773006.751-NODE-751-length-12981-cov-82.0299_pt1 | contig 12981 bp, 10 predicted proteins | sample MGYA00580843_ERZ773006 | MGnify/ENA primary metagenome ERZ773006 (study PRJEB29015, sample SAMEA2738011) | human oral metagenome | biome: human oral; feature: human-associated habitat; material: dental | place: China | collected 2052 ... | reverse complement strand
GTAGTGAGTACTCTCTCCCGTCGGAGATTTCTTCACTACTAATCTTAGTATGTTTTCTTCTAATTCTTGCAGAAATGATAGAGCTCGGTTTTGAGCTATGAGATTTGATTCGCCACCCGGTAGAGAACTGTCAGGATTTTGCCAAAGTTGCTTGAGTGTAGTTTCAAATGTTTGGTCGGAAACCGACTGACTGCTTAGCTTTCGTTCAATCAATCGCTTATCCAGTTGAATCGGAAGTCCAAAGGTTAGTGCCAAAGGCTCAATCGTTTCAATTGCTCGTTGGTAAGGACTAGAATAAATAGCAGAGATTGGCTTATTCTCTAGTATTTTTAATTGTGAGAGGGAAGCGAGTCCCTTTTGTGACAAAGGGCGTGTCCATTCGTCAGGTGTGTAAGTCGAATGTGCATGGCGGACAAAATAATAGGTGTTGTTCATGTAATCTAGTATATCACAACATGTGAAAATTCTATACATAAGCAAGAAATAATGCTTATTTAAGAAAAACTTTAACTTTGTCTTACGGATAGTTAATAAGAGCTTGGTAAACTTTAATCAACCATTAAAAATAAATCAAAGGAGTAAATAATATGGTTGACAAAAATCATCGTCCAGACAATCAAAGATATACAAGATGGTCGATCCGTCGGTTAAGTGTAGGTGTTGCTTCCGTAGTTGTGGCAAGCGGATTCTTTATTCTCATTAGTAATCCTGTAAATGCACAAGTTGGTTCGCAAAACAAGGTGGTGACAACAACCCCTTCAAATAGTTCGACAGACTTTGGTAAATCCATACTTGATTCGAAAGTAGGGCAAACAGAAAGCCCGTCAGCTGAAAAGAAAGAAACACCAAATACAACAAAAACCTCACAAGACTTGTCTGGCAAAACAATTCAAACACCAGATAAAAAGGTGCAAGAAAAACAAGAAATTACAAAAGAAAACAAAGTAGGCAAGTCCACCGCGGAAGCTGCGAAAAAAATCCAAAAGGCGACAGAAACGGTTATAAAAGAAGCAACTCCAAAAGCCCAAGAAGATCCAACTCTTGCTCAAGCTAAGCAATCTGTAGCGGATAACATCAAAGGTAGTACAGATGTACCAGCTTCCTTCTTACAAAACGCGACCCACCCTGGTCCCTTTACGGCAGGCGTGAACGAAGTCATTCCGTATGAACTCTTCGGTGGTGACGGTATGCTGACACGTCTCTTGTTGAAATCTTCAAATGGCGCCCCATGGTCAGATAACGGCACGGCAAAACACGCTGGCTTACTACCCTTTGCCAACATTCCAAAAGGTAAATATTTCTATCAAGTGTCACTCAATGGTAAGGCAGCCGGCAAACAAGGTAAAGCACTCTTGGATCAATTGAAAGCGAACGGTACACAAAGTTACACCGCTACCGTAACAGTTTATGGTTCAAAAGATGGTAAAGTTGACTTGAGCAATGTGATTGCGACTCGTCAAGTGACGATTAACCTTAATAGTTTGAAATCTAAAGCAGATCCTTCATTAGAACAAGCGAAGAAATCTATTTCAGAAAATATTAAAGAAAGTACGGATGTCCCAGCGTCCTTCTTACAAAATGCGAACCATCCTGGTCCATTTACGGCAGGCGTGAATGAAGTCATTCCGTACGAACTCTTCGGTGGTGATGGGATGCTAACGCGTCTTCTACTCAAATCCTCAAATGGAGCGCCATGGTCAGATAATGGCACAGCAAATCATGCAGGCTTGCCTCCGTTTGCAGGCATTCCAAAGGGCAAATATTTCTACCAAGTTTCATTGGATGGCAATGCAGCAGGCAAACAAGGTAGGGCACTTTTAGACCAACTGAAGGCCAACGGCACTCATACTTACACTGCGACTGTTAAGGTTTACGGTGCAACCAAAGATGGCAAGGCCGATTTGAACAACGTGATTGCGACTCGTCAAGTAAAATTGAACTTAAATGGCACAACAACAGCGGACCAAATTAAGAAATCCGTCTTAGAAAACATTAAAGAAAGTACAGATGTTCCAGCGTCCTTCTTACAAAATGCGAACCATCCTGGACCATTTACAGCTGGTGTGAATGAAGTGATTCCGTATGAACTCTTTGGTGGAGATGGCATGTTGACTCGTCTTCTGCTCAAATCATCAAACGGAGCACCATGGTCAGATAATGGCACAGCGAATCATCCAGGCTTGTTGCCATTAGCAGGCTTAGGCAAAGGCAAATATTTCTACCAAGTATCACTCAATGGTAATGCGGCCGGCAAACAAGGTAAAGCGCTCTTGGATCAATTGAAAGCCAACGGTACGCACAGCTATACTGCAACAGTCACAGTTTACGGTGCAACCAAAGATGGCAAGGCTGATTTGAACAATGTGATTGCGACTCGTCAAGTAAAATTGAACTTAAATGGCACAACAACAGCAGAACAAATCAAGAAATCTGTTTCAGAAAATATCAAAGATAAGATTGATGTTCCAGCAAGCTACTTGAAAAATGCAGTCTTTCCTGGACCATTTACAGCCGGTGTCAATCAAGTGATTCCGTATGAACTCTTTGGTGGTGATGGTATGCTGACTCGTCTTCTGCTCAAATCATCAAACGGAGCACCCTGGTCAGATAATGGCTCAGCTAAGCATCCAGGTCTATTGCCACTAGCGGGCTTAGGCAAAGGCCAATATTTCTACCAAGTTTCATTGGACGGTAATGCTGCAGGTAAACAAGACAAAGCTCTGTTAGAACAGTTAAAAGCCAATGGAACACATTTGTATAAAGCGACTGTTACAGTGTATGGAGCAACCAAAGATGGCAAAGCGGACTTGAAGAATGTCATTGCGACGAAATCTGTGACGATTAACCTAAAAGGTGAAAAGAAAGCGGACTCTAAAGGACAATCTCAACAAGGTCAAAATGATCAGGTACAAAACCAAGGTAAAAAAGCAGATCATGACGGAAGCAAGCATTCAAATAAAGGTGGCACACCTTCTGCAACAACTTCAAAAGGTGGACAAGCTAGGGCAAGTAAAAAATCGCTTCCTAATACAGGTCAAAAATCTTCTCTTGGTTTGACAGTTCTAGGGCTTCTTGGATTAAGCTCAGCAGCTATTCTAGCACTTGTTGGCATGAAACGCAGAGAAAAGAAGTAAGCCTCGCACTTTGTGAGCGATAATGCTTGAATCAAGTATAGGAATAGTGTTATACTTTTTCATGGTATAACACTATTTTTCACAATAGAGGTAAGAAAATGACGAAGAGAATTTTGTTAGTAGATGATGAAGTAGAGATTACCGAGATTAACAAGCGTTATTTAACACAGGCAGGTTATGAAGTCAATGTGGCGCATGATGGGCAGGAAGCTTTGGAGCTTTTTAAGAAATATCCGACTGATTTGATTGTCACCGACATTATGATGCCCAACATGGACGGGTATGATTTGATTGGCGAAGTGCAGTATCTTGCTCCGGAGCAACCTTTCCTTTTTATCACTGCTAAAACATCTGAACCGGATAAAATTTATTCCCTCAGTATGGGAGCGGATGATTTTATTACCAAACCTTTCAGTCCGCGGGAGTTGGTGTTGCGGGTGCATAATATCTTGCGGCGCATTCACCGCAGTGTGGGAGCAGATGAAAAACTCCAACTAGGGGATTTAGAGATAAATCATGCAACGCGCGAAGTGACAGTGCACGGACAATCGTTGATGATGACCATTAAATCTTTTGAGTTGCTATGGATTTTGGCCAGCAATCCTCAGCGGGTCTTTTCTAAGACAGAATTGTATGAGAAAGTCTGGCAAGAAGATTTTGTAGATGATACAAATACGTTGAATGTTCACATTCATGCCTTGCGGCAGGATTTAGCTAAGTTCAGTACTGAAAAAACGCCCACGATTAAGACCGTCTGGGGCTTAGGGTATAAGATAGAGGTTTAAAATGAAATTAAAACACTTTATTATTGTTGGATACCTCATTTCCACAACGATCACGGTTGTTGCAATCATCTGGTCTGTCAACACCATGCTGATTTCAAAAAGTGATATTTATTTTATTATTGGTATTAGCATTCTAGCTAGTATTACAGGGGCATTGGTTAGCCTTTTGCTGTTGAGCCGCGTTTTCCTCTCTTTGGATAAATTAAAACAGCTCATAAAAGGAATTTCTGACAAGAAGTTTGCAACAGTAAATGATATAAAAAATCCAACTGAATTTAAAGAGCTGGCAGATGCTTTTAATAATATGTCAAGAAACTTGCAAAGTACCTTTACTTCGTTGGAAGAAAGTGAGAAGGAAAAGGGTTTGATGATTGCACAACTATCGCATGATATCAAGACTCCTTTAACTTCCATTCAGGCAAGCGTGGAAGGAATGCTAGACGGTGTGATTGCGGCAGATGAGCAGCAGTATTATCTCAAAACCATCAGTCGGCAGACCGATCGGTTGAATAAGCTGGTCGAGGAGCTAAGTTTTATCACTCTGAATACGATGAATCAGCCAGATGTACCGCTTGAAAAAGAAGAGATTTTCCTTGATAAGCTCTTGATTGATATTATGTCGGAGTTCCAATTGGTGATTGATAAAGAAGACCGAGATATTCAGATTTCGGTGCAGCCAGAATCAGCAAAAATCGTGAGTCATTATGATAAGCTGTCACGGATTATTCTCAATCTGGTCAGCAATGCTTTTAAGTATTCAGAAGCAGGCACTAAGCTTACTATTGATGCGGCGGTTGACAATAAGCGCTTGACTTTAACGGTGGCAGATGAAGGTCAGGGCATTAAGTCAGAGGATTTGGAGAAAATATTTAAACGACTTTATCGGGTAGAATCTTCTCGCAATATGAAAACTGGCGGGCACGGTCTAGGGCTCTATATTGCACGTGAATTGGCACGCCAATTGGGTGGTGATATTTTCGTGCAAAGTGAGTATGGACAAGGTAGCAGTTTTTCGCTTGTATTAGATTTATAAAATGAAAGTGAGATAGACTAGAAAAATGAACATTTCGGGTTATCTCATTCTTTATTTTTATTAGTTAGTTTGCAATCTTTGAAAAATCCGATATTTCCTACTGCATGGCATATGCTCCGAAGGATGTCCAAAAAGCGGCGACGTATGTAGTGGATCACTTTGCAGATGCGGTGAAACATTTGGAGAAATTGTTGTATCAAAATATATAAGGGATTAAGAAATTTTTCTTAAGTCTTTTGCGTGCGGTCATTATCCTTAATCAGAAAATTTCTTTGGTTTCATGGTATAATAAGTCTATGGAAAATAAGAATAAATTACTATTGATTGACGGCTCGTCCGTTGCTTTTCGTGCTTTTTTTGCACTGTATAATCAAATTGACCGTTTTAAGAGTCCGTCTGGGCTTCACACTAATGCCATTTACGGCTTTCATCTTATGTTGAATCACTTGATAGAACGTGTACAGCCGACTCATATCTTGGTGGCATTTGATGCGGGGAAGACCACCTTTCGGACAGAGATGTATGCTGATTACAAAGGTGGTCGAGCTAAAACGCCGGAGGAATTTCGTGAGCAGCTTCCTTTTATCCGAGAAATGCTGGATAAGTTAGGTATTCGTTATTACGACTTGGATCAGTATGAAGCTGATGATATTATTGGAACTCTGGATAAAATGGCTGAAAACACGCCTGTACCCTACGATGTGACAATCGTGAGCGGAGACAAGGATCTAATCCAGCTGACCGATGATAATACTATTGTGGAAATTTCTAAAAAAGGTGTGGCTGAGTTTGAGGAATTCACACCAGCCTACCTCATGGAAAAAATGGGAATTACACCCACACAATTTATTGACCTTAAGGCTCTTATGGGTGATTCTTCGGACAATATCCCTGGTGTGACGAAAATCGGTGAGAAAACGGGACTCAAGCTCCTCTTGGAATATGGCTCTCTGGAAGGCATTTATGACAACATTGACCAAATGAAGCAGTCTAAGATGAAGGAAAATCTCATCAATGACAAGGACATTGCTTTCTTATCTAGAACACTTGCCACCATTGACACTCAAGCTCCGATTGAAATCGGTTTAGAAGATATTCTCTATCGAGGATCAGATATTAAACAACTAGGTAGATTCTATGATGAAATGGGCTTTAAACAATTTAAGCAAGCGCTGGAAGCGGAAGTAGAGCCAGAAGAGGCGGCTGACATTGCTTTTGAGGAAGTGACGGAAGTCCGTCCAGAAATGCTCAGTAAAGATGATTTTTTCTACTTTGAAATGTTGGGGGACAATTACCACATAGACGAGATGGTGGGCTTTGCGTGGGGAAATGCACAGCAGATTTATGCCAGTCAGGACATCAACCTTTTGCAGCAGCCGGTTTTCAAAGAATTTCTGGAAAATACAGCCTTGAAGGTTTATGACTTTAAACGCTCTAAAGTCTTACTCAGTCGCTTAGGCATTGAGCTTTCGCAACCAGCGTTTGACAGTCGTTTAGCTAAGTACCTTCTTTCGACCGTTGATAACAATGAAATCGTAACAATTGCTGGTCTTTATGGCAAGACCAAACTCGCCGAAGATGAGGCGGTTTATGGGAAAGGCGCTAAGCGGGCACTGCCTGAAAAAGCTATTTTATTGAGCCATTTAGCCAGAAAAGTCACAGTTCTCGTTGAAACGGAAAAGCCTATGACAGACTTGCTGCGCCAGCATGACCAGCTTAATCTGCTGTACGAAATGGAGCAACCTTTAGCCTTTGTACTAGCTAAAATGGAAATTGCTGGTATCAAGGTAAAGCGCGAAACATTGCAAACCATGCAGGCTGAAAATGAGGTGCTTCTTACCCAACTAACGCAGGACATCTATGAGCTTGCTGGCGAGGAGTTTAACATTAACTCACCTAAACAGTTGGGGGGCATTCTCTTCGAAAAATTAGGTTTGCCAACGTCTTTTACTAAGAAAACCAAAACGGGCTATTCTACGGCAGTAGATGTATTGGAACGTTTGGCACCAATCGCGCCAATTGTGGAAAAAATTCTGGACTATCGGCAAATTGCTAAGATTCAATCAACCTATGTCACGGGACTACAGGACTGGATTCTAGCAGACGGAAAGATTCACACTCGCTATCTTCAAGATTTGACTCAGACAGGACGCCTATCAAGTGTTGACCCTAATCTGCAAAATATCCCAATCCGCCTAGAGCAAGGTCGCTTGATTCGGAAAGCTTTTGTGCCAGAGTGGGAGAATAGTGTCTTACTTAGCTCTGATTATTCGCAAATTGAGCTGCGGGTTTTGGCGCATATTTCAGGCGACAAGCATTTAATTGAAGCTTTCAGACATGGAGCTGATATTCATACTTCAACAGCCATGCGGGTTTTTAATATCGAAAGACCAGAAGATGTGACACCAAATGACCGCCGCAATGCCAAAGCTGTCAACTTTGGTGTTGTTTACGGAATTTCTGACTTTGGACTTGCCAACAATCTGGGGATTAGCCGTAAGGAAGCGAAGTCCTATATTGATACTTATTTTGAGCGCTATCCTGGAATTAAGAATTATATGGAAAATGTGGTACGAGAGGCTCGAGATAAAGGCTATGTAGAAACTCTCTTTCACCGTCGTCGGGAGATCCCGGATATTAATTCTCGTAACTTCAATGTCCGAGGATTTGCAGAACGGACAGCTATCAACTCACCGATTCAAGGATCGGCTGCAGATATTCTCAAAATTGCAATGATTCGACTGGACCAAGCTCTGATAGATGGGAATTTTAAAACCAGAATGTTGCTGCAAGTTCATGATGAAATTGTGCTAGAAGTGCCCGAAAACGAACTGACCGCTATCAAAGCGCTGGTCAAAGACATCATGGAATCTGCCATTGAACTTTCTGTTCCCTTGAAAGCGGACGAAAGTGCGGGTAAGACCTGGTATGAAGCAAAGTAAAAACAAGGTGCTAAGTTCATAAGGACAACGAGAGGTTCTTGTGTCGTTCGGCTTCTTAATGGTTATAACTGTGTTTCGGATTCAAAAGGATCAGCATGACTCACAATACATAAAAATTACGGAGAAAATTTTATGACCTATCATTTCAAAAATCCCAGCGATGGAATTGTCAAACATTATTTAGAAAACAGCAAGGTGATTGCAGTTGTTGGTTTGTCAGATCGCGAAGAGGCAACCAGCCACCGTGTATCCAAGGAGATGCAAGAACGGGGCTATCGGATTATTCCGGTCAATCCGCGAGCAGCCGGCGGTCAGATTTTAGGAGAAACCGTCTATGCCAGTCTCAAGGGCATTCCTTTTTCGGTGGATATTGTTGATGTCTACCGTCGCAGTGAGTTTTTGCCAGATGTGGCGCGTGATTTTCTGCAAGTGAATGCTAAGATTTTCTGGGCACAATTAGGCTTGGAAAATGAAGAAGCCGAGCAAATCCTTCGTGCAGCTGGGCACGATGATATTGTCATGAACCGCTGTATCAAGCGGGAGCATACTCGTTTGATTTTAGGAGAGTAAATGGCAACGTTGGTGATTATCTGAGGCAATTCTGGTTCAGGAAAAACGAGTCTGGCAAAGAAATTGCAAGAGTATTATGGACGAAGGACGCTTGTCATCTTTCAAGATATCGTTCGCCGTGACATGTTGAAAGAAAAAGTCGAGCCAGAAAATCTATCAATCTCTTTGACGGCAACCATTGCCCGTTATGGCTATGAGCGAGATTTGTTGGTGATCGTTGAAGGTTTTTATGAAACAGATATTTATGGGCAAATGCTAGAAGAACTGCGTGACCTCTTTTATCCAAAAGTTCTGTCTTACTATTATGATTTGACTTTTGAAGAGACGGTTCGTCGCCACCAAACTAGGAGCAAGAAAGCAGATTTCAGTCCAGCCAACATGAAACGTTGGTGGAAAGAATGTGATTTCTTAGGTTGGGAAGCAGCAACTTTGACAAATCAAGATTCACTGAAAGATGCCTTTCAAGAAATTTCTAAAAAAATCAATTTGTTCTAAAAAATTAAGTTTGGTTTAAGCTAACTTGGTTATACTATATTTATCAAATGAAGACCTCCTAACTTTGTTTGATAGAAATCCTAAACTTTTTCATAATAATCTCCCTAATAAAGTCACCCAATTGGTGGCTTTTTTGTGTAGAGTTTATGATACTGCGCGTTAGTTGAGTGATTGTGCGAGATAAAAATAGAATGAACTTAAAAGACCTGAACAACTGTCCAAGTCTTTGTGAGGTTAATTTTATTTTTCAGAGTTAGAAAAATTAAGAAAAAATCGGAATTTGTTCTTTTTCCTTTCTGACAGCTTCATAGAAAAGAGTCTGAGCTGTATAAACGTAGGGATAAACATAAATAGAAGCAATTCCAAAAGTAAGGGCACTTAGCAAGTACCAACCGATAAAGGTTAAATCAAGAACAAATCTCTTTCCCTTGTAACCTTTCATCATCTGACGACTCGCACGGATTACTTTAAAGGCGCCATCGTAGCTATTGTTTTCCAAGCTGTCAAAGAGGATAAATTCCACTTGAGAATAGGCATAGTACTGAGGGAGTGCAATCAGAACGCCTATAATCATCAAGAGAAAACCGATAAGAATGTAGAGCAATAAAGTTCCAATAGTTGTTTGAAGCGCAACGTTTTGTGAGATATCTTGAGAATTGGGGAGGAGTTTAATGATACTAAAACTAGCAAGAATCATCATGCCGCTCCCAATCCAGACGAAAATATTCCACAGAAATAGCAATACGCGTTTGAGCAAAAGCGTCATGAAAACAGGACCGATTATTTTACTGTCAAAAGTCCGAATGGAATCTGAAAAATGCACCTCTTGTCGTTTTCCACGAATGACTTCCAGTAAGGTCCAAAAGGCAGCAGTTAAAAAGAAAGATACGATAAAACTAATCGCTACTGGGAACAATGAGCGATTGATCCCGTGGACAACCGTATTTTGGATGCCATATTGTAAGATATTATTGGACAAGGTGTCTGAAGAATAATTGTAAACAACGGAAACAATCGCAGTCACAATTGGCACTAAAAAGAGTGCGTAGATTCCCTTGGTTTGGCGTTGGATACGACGAGCTTCTGCTCGCAATTCACTTAAGTTCATATTTGCCTCCTATATTGAAAAATATTATACCATATTCTTCTAAGAGAAAGAAAAGTTTTTATCTACTTTATCTTTCTTCCTTTTTTTGATAAAATCATACAGGATGTTGTGAGTCAAATGAATTCACACACTGTAAAATGAAGGTCTGGGACTGTTTTTCCCAGTATCGGAGGTAAAAATGTCAGATTCACCGATTCAATATCGTTTGATTAAAAAAGAGAAGCATACAGGTGCTCGTTTGGGAGAAATTATCACGCCGCATGGCACTTTTCCAACTCCCATGTTTATGCCGGTTGGAACCCAGGCGACCGTCAAGACCCAGTCGCCAGAAGAACTCAAAGAAATGGGTTCAGGGATTATTTTATCCAATACCTACCATCTCTGGTTGCGGCCGGGTGATGAGCTGATTGCGCGTGCTGGTGGACTTCATAAATTTATGAACTGGGATCAGGCTATTCTGACAGACAGCGGTGGTTTTCAAGTTTATTCCTTGGCAGACAGCCGTAACATCACCGAAGAAGGGGTGACCTTCAAGAATCACCTGAACGGCGCAAAAATGTTTCTCTCCCCAGAAAAGGCCATTTCTATTCAAAACAATCTAGGCAGTGACATCATGATGTCCTTTGATGAATGCCCGCAGTTCTATCAACCGTACGATTATGTCAAGAAATCCATTGAGCGGACCAGCCGCTGGGCAGAGCGTGGACTCAAAGCGCATCGCCGTCCGCATGACCAGGGTCTCTTTGGGATTGTGCAGGGTGCTGGTTTTGAAGATTTGCGCCGCCAGTCAGCCCATGATTTGGTTAGTATGGATTTTCCAGGATATTCTATTGGTGGTTTAGCTGTAGGTGAATCTCATGAAGAGATGAATGCCGTATTGGACTTTACAACTCCGATGCTGCCTGAAAACAAGCCTCGCTATCTCATGGGAGTTGGAGCGCCAGACAGTCTGATTGACGGGGTAATACGTGGTGTGGATATGTTTGACTGCGTGCTACCAACACGAATTGCCAGAAATGGTACCTGCATGACCAGTGAGGGGCGTTTGGTCGTGAAAAATGCTCAATTTGCAGAGGATTTCACACCGCTCGATCATAACTGTGATTGCTACACCTGCAAAAACTATACGCGCGCTTATCTTCGTCATTTGCTCAAAGCTGATGAAACCTTTGGACTCCGCCTAACCAGCTATCATAATCTCTATTTCCTCATCAATCTGATGAAAAATGTCCGCCAAGCCATTCTAGATGACAATTTGCTTGAATTTCGTGAAGATTTCATCGAGCGCTATGGTTACAATCATTCAAAGAGGAATTTCTAGATGAATCACGGTGAGAAGTCGTTAGTAGAAGTAGTCAAGAATTATTTGCTGGATGGGAAAAAACATACTCTTGCGATTTACGGACACGGTGCTTCTGGAAAATCTACTTTTGCCAAACGTTTAGTAGAAAGTCTGGGGCGAGAGCGAGTTAATCTGCTTGTGGCTGATCTTTATATAATAGACGGGGAATATCGTGACTTGCTGGCGGTTAAAGAATTTCCTGAGCAAAAAGTGACAGCCTGTCTTCCAGTGGCTCATGAATTGAAGAGCTTGGAACGTGATATAAGAGCTTTGCAATCTGGCTGCGATATAGTGACGATTGACCAGCCTTGGGCACCAAGTCAGCGACTTTCAGCGGAAAAACCAATTCTAATTGTGGAAGGCATGTCAGTTGCTTTTCTGCCGAAAGAATTGTTTGATTTGTCCATTTGTTTTTACACCGATACAGCGACGGAATTAGAGCGCCGCTTGTCCCGTGATGTAGCAGTACGTAATCGGCAGTCTGAGTGGATTGAGAGAACGCACCAAGCACGTCGTGAGCAATACGAGCGTTATTATAGACCTTATCAAGACCTTGCAGATATATTGGTCTGTCAATCGGGGAATACTTTTAAGGTTAAAAATCTCTATTTTAAAAAATAAAGTTACGTTAAGCTAGTTTTAAGGTTGAAAAGTTATTCTATATTTATCCTAAAACTTTTCTTTTTCATAATCTCCCAAATGCCACTACATCATGTTAGTGGTGTTTTTGTTTGGGAAATGTTCTTTGCGATTGATTGGTTTAGTGTTACAATTAGAACAAATAATCAAAGAGATAAAAATGAAATTAAATTCACTCGATTTTAAAATCGTTGTCTCAGTTATGTTTTGTATTGTAAGTGCCTGGCTCATTCCTTTTTTAGGTATTTTACCAGCTTCTTTTTCGGCTTTGCTGTGTGTACAGGAAGAGGGTCTGACCAGCAAAAAGAGTGGATATCATCGGATTTTAGCAACTTTGATAGGTGGTCTAGCGGCTGTTCTTCTGATTTACTGTTATCATTTCATCCCAAGTAAGATAACGTTATTCTGTCTGTTAATGTTAGCTATTCTTGGAACTCTATATGTTAGCAAATCAGTTGTCTTACCTCCTTTCTTAGCGAGAATTGCAGTTTTAACATTATTGATTGTTGCGATTATGGGAAAAGGAGACTTGCTTTACGCAGCAAATAGACTGTTATCCACTATCTACGGAGCGATTGTTGCTTGGGGTATATAGTACCAATAAAGCAAGACAAAAAATAATATTCAATACTCATTATTTAGAAAACATGAACCAGAGAAATTAGCAAGTTTTCTCTGTTTTTTTAACTATTCGCTGAGCTAAATTCGTTTTTTGTCTTGCGAAGTCTCTTTTTGTCAAAAAAATCTCAAAAAAATTCTCAAATCCCTTGCAATCATTGAATCTTTGTGTTATTCTATTATGGTGCTGTGAAAAACAGTCTGTAGCTTTGATGCAAGAGGTTGCGACACGCTCGGTTGCATTGCCACGCAATGGCGTCTCGGTTTTCTTGTGGAGCTAGCCTATTATCTTAAATAGACGAAAAGGAGAAAAAG
>ERZ773006.739-NODE-739-length-13131-cov-7.736_pt1 | contig 13131 bp, 23 predicted proteins | sample MGYA00580843_ERZ773006 | MGnify/ENA primary metagenome ERZ773006 (study PRJEB29015, sample SAMEA2738011) | human oral metagenome | biome: human oral; feature: human-associated habitat; material: dental | place: China | collected 2052 ... | reverse complement strand
GTCCGTCAGGTTCGACGACGAGTTGAATGTCGGAGCCGATCGGCAGGTCGTAGATACCGATGCAGGCGGGTTCAATGTCGCATAGATCGTTGAAGTCAACGACGGTCATGTTCTTAGGATCGTCCAGGTACTCGGCGGTGTCGCGGTCGGACAGGACGCGCCAGCCGGAGTCCTGAGGGGCGAAGGGGTCCTCGCGATTCAGCCACTTGATGTTCCCCGTTCGTTCGATAATTTTCCGCGAGACGATGGCACCGCCGGCGTTGTTAATGAATGTGGTCATGCGTGTTCCTTTGTGTGTTTCTCGCTTCCGGCCGCGAGGTAGCGTGCAATGCGATCAGCCAAGGCCTGGCGATGGGGCCAACGGCGAGCGACGTCGTACATGGTGTCGTGTGAGCCCGTCAGCTCGATGTCGAAACCGGGGTCGGGAGACGCGAAGACGAGGTCGTACAGGGGGGGTGAGCTCTTCGTCGGAGTACTCCTGCGTGGAGATCAGGTGGACGAGGGGGATACACCCGTTCTTGTCCGGTTGACCGAGCGCTACGCGTCGATCCAGGAGGCGGCGGCATAGCGCGACGTCCCGGTCGACGTCGCGCGCGCCTTGCGCGAAGAGAATATGGAACGGGTTCGTTCCGTCCGTGGTGCCGGCATCGAGAACGCAATCGCGGTCTAGCAGGAAGTCGCACATCGGGTAACGCTGCGCGGGATCGGTGTTGCTGAGCGCCTCGATGAAGAGGCTCTTGCCCCACCGCACGCGCTTTTCGTCCCCCTCGGAGTAGAGAGCGGCAAACTCATCGAATGTCTTCATGTTCGCCGTGAGAAAGATGTTCATTTGTCGAGGCCTTCATACTTGTGGCTGCGGTTCGTGGCTCTTCCGTGTTGAGTGTGGGCGACCGGGTGTTGCCGCCACCTGGATATGAGATCGTTGAATTCTTCCAGCATGGGCACTCACTCCTTCGGGTCGTTGCCTCTGCGGACATCGTAACTGACGGGCGAGCGCGAAATGGCACACCTCCTCCCGTCCTACGAGGCGAGGAGGTGTGACCGACGCTCTCGTCTCGTGTTCCGTGAGCTAGCAGCGGGAGCAGGGAGCCCTTAGTCGTGCTGGTACAACGCGGCATATCCGGCTCCCGACGGTTCGAGGACCAGGGAGAGCAGGTCCTCGCTTGACGTGCCCATCAGATATGACAACGAGAGCAGCGCAGTTGGCGAGACGTTTGTGTATGTTGTGGGAATGGGGGAGGCTTTGCTTGTCAGGAAGTAGCTAATCGGCTCTACGAATTCGATGGAAAAGCTGGGGTGAACGTCGGTCACTGCTGGGATAGCGAGGGGTGGGAGCTGGTGCGCTGCGCGAATGTCGGCGGCGAAGTGCATGATCGCGAACTTCTTGAAGATCTCGAAGGATACGGAGCCGAAGTCTGCCCCGCCGAATGAGTATTTATCGACCTGGCCGTAGGCGTAACGGTCCTTCCGAGTGGTGAATGCGTCGTAGATAAAGCTATGACCCGGCTCGACCAGGATCAAATCATCGTCAATCCGGGTTGTGTGCCCGGATAGCTCACACAGGCGAGTGATGTATGCGGCAAGTTCTTCGTTCATGTGAGGGTTGCTCCTCCTCGGCGTGCGCTATCGACTGTCTTGATTCTACGGCCGCGTTGGATCCGGGGAAGGAGGAAAATGCAATCTACACAGACGCATGCTTCGAACACGTCCTCATGGTGACTGGTCATGCCCGCCATGCGCGTCAGAACTACTCGGTACAGCCCTCAACATGCACGCAGACCAAAAATCTAGATCTTCCGCTGCTGCGTCTAGTAGAGCAAAAGCCCATACTGATGAGAACTGCCTGCCCATCGAGTGCTGCTGGTATTGGTCGGGTCGGTTTATATGAGTGCGTAGAGGTGTGATGGTTCGGGCTGCGTGTAGGCGGTGAGGAGAGCGCTGAGATCTAGTGAGCTTGCTTTCGTAATGACGGCGTCCATGTTTGGGTTTGTCGTCGAGAAAACGAGCGATGGATCGTTGGCGTTCCGGAAGAAAAAACGGGGGTCTTCTAGTGTTTCTCGGCACAATATCCATTCAGTTTCAAGATTACTGAAGGTGTGCATTCCGCGGATTGTCTTCAGTCCTTCTGCCTGGCGCCACAAGGGTGCTAAGCGAAAAACGATGGCAAAACAAAAGACGGCGGTATTCGGTGTGCTCACCGTGGTTTGCTTGTCGTCATCAGTACTGGTGACGCTTTGTGAGCTCAGATCAATATGAATGGATGTAGCTGTGTCGGTCTCGCAGGTGATGTGGTAGGTCTCTGAAGCAATGTCAGCACGGAGTGCTGCAGAATTCGTTAGTGTTTTAATGATCGTCGCGGGGTTCATGCTTTGTTCTTTCGTCGTATGGTCGTCGGAATCGGTTCCCTGATGGTCGAGCTGATGCTCGTCTGTGATAGGTGGCCACTAGAACGAGAGAGCGTGGATATGTCTATGATCGGTGCCCAGCTCGCCGCCAGATGGATCGAGGAAAATATCGATCAGTGGATCGAGAGGAAAAGACATGAAATACGTCAAAATAATGTGGGATTCTGGTTCAGAGGTAGAAAAGTGCATTGACGGATCATTATCTTCTGTAACGTCGAAATACCTAAATGCTTTGTCTGGCCGCTCAACAGCCCACCCCAGCTGAAGGGCAGCCCAGCCGGACGGTGTGGCCAGTTGTTTGTAACTCTGGGCGCTTCGGTACAATCCTCCAATGATTCGTGTGAATTGATAGAGGGCAATAGTTTCATTGCGCGTCTGAAAACTGAAGCTATCGGGAGCGTGTCGCTCATATGAACCTACTTCGTAGAATCCATCAGCGAATCGGAAGCGGTAGTACCGCGCGTAAGGCGCGTCAAGTACGTAATCACGATTTCCGATGTTCTGTACGCTCAAGTCTGCGTGCGAGATCCTCTGCGTCGGGGATTGCAACTGTTCTAGCATTGGGAGATCCATTCTTCGGGCATAAACGTTTGGCAACGGTGAGACAGTATGTGGGTTACCGCTGAAAGAGAGCAACGTATCCATCCCCGGACGGTTCGAGGACAAGGGAGAGCAAGTCCTCGCTTGACGTGCCCATCAGGTACGACAGAGACACCAGCGCAGCTGGCGAGAAGGTTGTGAATGTTTTGGGAATGGGGGAGGTTTTGCTTGTCAGCAGGTACGCGATCGGCTCTAAGAATTCGATGGAAAAGCTGGGGTGAACGTCGGTCACTGCTGGGACGTTGAGGGGTGGGAGCTGGTGTGCTGCACGAATGTCTGCGGAAAAGTGCATGATCGCGAACTTCTTGAAGATCTCGAAGGACGCGGACCCGAAGTCTTCCCCGCTGAATGAGTATCTTTCGACGTGGCCGTAGGCGTAGTATTCCTTGACCATGGTGAATGCGTCGTAGACAAGGTCTTCACCCGGCTCGACCTTGACCAGGTCTTTCTTGATCTGGGTTGTGTGCCCGGATAGCTCACACAGGCGAGTGATGTATGCGGCGAGTTCTTCGTTCATGCGATGGTTGCTCCTCCTCGGGGCGCAGAATCGACTGCCTCGATTCTACGGCCGTAGTGATGCCGGGGAGGGGGCCGAGGCCTCGTCACGGTGTGGGGAAACGATCGAGCGTTCGTTGGGTCGGGTTATTCCGTCGTGTAGAGCTGAATCGCGTCCTCGAGGGGCATAGTGAGAAGACTCGCGAGGCGAAGCCATTGGTCTTTGGTGAAAGTCCCGAAACTAAGTTCCGGATCGTCAACGTAAACGCAGTCAATTGCTGTCGTGCCTGGTACAGGTGTGAGTGACCAGGCGTTTTCGAGAGTGTCGGGCTGCGATGGTAGTGCTATTGGATCCCATGAGTTGAGGCGACGAATGGAACTTCCGAGAACGATAACCAGCTGATACTGTGCGATGGTTGGGTTGTGCGTCCACAAGTAGCCGCCACCGAATGATGGGTGTTCTGAACGAGCAAACTTAAAATAGTCGTTCGATTCCCAAAACGAGTCAAAGATAAGGCCGTCATCGGTGAACAACAGTCTATTCTCTCGCATCTCGCGCACGATTGAAAAGTCCGCGCAGAGCGTGGATATGAGATCGTTGAGTTCTTCCAGCACGGGCGCTCACTCCTTCGGGTCATTGCCTCTGCGGACATCGTAACTGACGGGCGAGCGCGGAACGGTATCCCTGACCTCCCCTCGTGCGAGGGTAGAAGGCGTGGCCGACTGTCTCGTCCCGTGCTCCGTGAGCTGGTGCCGGGAGAGGGGAAGCCTTAGTCGTGCTGGTACAGCGCGGCGTATCCGGCGCCCGACGGTTCGAGGACCAGGGAGAGCAGGTCGTCGCTTGATGTGCCCATCAGATATGACAACGAGAGCAGCGCAGCTGGCGAGACGTTTGTGTATGTCGTGGGAATAGGAGAGGCTTTGCTTGTCAGCAGGTACGCGATCGGTTCGAGGAATTCGATGGAAAAGCTGGGGTGAACGTCGGTCACTGCTGGGAGGTTGAGGGGTGGGAGCTGGTGTGCTGCGCGAATGTCGGCGGCGAGGTGCATGATCGCGAACTTCTTGAAGATCTCGAAGGATGCGGTTCCGAAGCGTTCCCCGCTGAATGAGTACTTATCGATCGTACCGTAGGCGTAGTATTCCTCGACCATGGTGAATGCGTCGTAGATAAAGTCTTCACCCGGCTCGATGCGGATCGAATCATCCTCGATCCACGTTGTGTGTCCGGATAGCTCACACAGGCGAGTGATGTATGCGGCGAGTTCTTCGTTCATGCGAGAGTTACTCCTCCTCAGCGTGCGCTATCGACTGTCTCGATTCTACGGCTGCGGTGAACCCAGCGCGGGGGTCGAGGCCTCGGCGATAGCTCGAGCGCATGCGAATGATCGGCATTTCGTGGATGCCGCAGGATCGATAGTAGACGTGGGATCGAAAAACGGTAGGGACTTCTTCGAAATGGTGAATGCCGTGTGCGGGACGGGACCCAAGAGATTCAGAGGCGTGTACGACATGTCCGTGAGCGTGGCTATCCCGCCGCGTGCGAGCAGAGTGAGACACGTGGCGGCGAGTTCGGGAGATTTGGTTATGCAGAACGGGACCACGGTGTTTCGCTCACCCTCGAAGGCAATGACAACTCCCCTCTCATCCTCAGTGAGAACGTAGCTTCTGACGTCACGCCTACTGGTGACAACGATGCAGTCACCGTTATCTTCTATGAGATTGGGGGGAAAGCGCTCGCCGAGGAGTGGGAGCGCGAGGCTTCGAAACTCTTCCCACACGACCGGCTCTCTTCGAGAGGTCGGGGCCTGCACCGATTGCGTCATCGAGGCAGGCCACCCCCATCCTACCTACGCACCGCGTGCCGAAGCTGCGAGTGCAATTGCGCGGGCGTATGTAAAATAGTCGCAATCTGCGCTCAGTGTGCTGTCAGTTTTGTGCGTCAGATAATAACCATCGGTACCTTCATCAGCGATGCTGTAGTCGGTGCCCGGCACGGGGCCTAGAAGCTCGTCCGTAGGATAGTGCATATCGACGAGCTTGCCGAGCCCCTCGCGTGCGAGGAGTGTCAGTGCTATGGTCGCCAACTCAATGGAAGGGCTCGTGAAGAACGTACCGACGGTATTGCGTTCTTCGTAGTCACCGATCGTAATTCCTTGTGCGCTCTCGGTGAGAAAAAAACGTAGACGTTCTCGTCTATCAACGAAGGTGAGACTGTCACCGTTGTCTTCGATGAGTTCAGGGGGAAAGTGCTCGCCGAGGAGTGGGAGCGCGAGGCTCCGAAACTCTTCCCACATGACTGGCTCCCTTCGCTAGGTTGGGGCCTGCGCCGATTGCGTCATCGAGGCAGGCCACCCCCATCCTACCTACGCACCGCGTGCCGAAGCTGCGAGTGCAATTGCGCGGGCGTATGTAAAATAGTCGCAATCTGCGCTCAGTGTGCTGTCAGTTTTGTGCGTCAGATAATAACCATCGGTACCTTCATCAGCGATGCTGTAGTCGGTGCCCGGCACGGGGCCTAGAAGCTCGTCCGTAGGATAGTGCATATCGACGAGCTTGCCGAGCCCCTCGCGTGCGAGGAGTGTCAGTGCTATGGTCGCCAACTCAATGGAAGGGCTCGTGAAGAACGTACCGACGGTATTGCGTTCTTCGTAGCGGCCGATGGTAAGTCCTCGTGCGTTCTCGGTGACGAAAAAGCTTGCCAGACTACGCCTATCGATAAAGACGAGACGGTCACCGTTATCTTTGACGAGATTCGGGGGAAAGTGCTCGCCGAGGAGTGGGAGCGCGAGGCTACGAAACTCTTCCCACATGACTGGCTCCCTTCGCTAGGTTGGGGCGTGCGCCGATTGTGCCATCGAGGCAGGCTTCCCCAATCCTACCTACGTGCGGTGTGCTGAAGCGGTGGTCGCGAGAGCGATCGACTACGAAGCCGCGCACGCAGCCCCTGTTAGGTGCGTTGGTTCTACTCACCCAGATACAGCTGTAGTGCGTCCTCAAAGGGATACTGCATGAGATGTGCGAGCTTGTACGCGCGTTGTTCGTCGAACGAGGTGAACTCTACGTCGGGGCAACTGCGCATTGACAGGATCTGCTCGCCGAACAGTTGTCCGGGGCTTATCGTCCAGCTTGCTTGGAGGGAATCCGGGTCAGCCGCTAGCTCGACTGCCTGCCGCCCATGCGACCATCGGTTGTAGCCGCCCAGAAGGCGCACCAACTCATATCTCGCAACTGTCGAACTCGGGGTTCGCAGCGTTGCGCCGACACGGCTTGGGCGTTCGCTCGTGCCGAAGCGGTAGTTGTCTGTCGAGTACCAGAAAGAATCAAAGAGAATTCCATCGACAGTGAAGAACAGTCTGCCGTCTCGTTCCTTGCGCATGATTGAAGAGTTCGCGCAGAGCGTGGATATGAGATCGTCGAATTCTTTCAGCATGGGCACTCACTCCTTCGGGTCGTTGCCTCTGCGGACATCGCAACTGACGGGCGAGCGCGAAATGGCACACCTCCTCCCGTCGTACGAGGCGAGGAGGTGTGACCGACGCTCTCGTCCTATGCTCCGTGAGCACAAGGCGGGAGAGAGGGGTGTCAGCTCTGCTGGTACAGCGCGGCGTATCCGGCTCCCGACGGTTCGAGGACCAGGGAGAGCAGGTCCTCGCTTGACGTGCCCATCAGATATGACAACGAGAGCAGCGCAGTTGGCGAGACGTTTGTGTATGTTGTGGGAATGGGGGAGGCTTTGCTTGTCAGGAAGTAGCTAATCGGCTCTACGAATTCGATGGAAAAGCTGGGGTGAACGTCGGTCACTGCTGGGATAGCGAGGGGTGGGAGCTGGTGCGCTGCACGAATGTCGGCGGCGAAGTGCATGATCGCGAACTTCTTGAAGATCTCCAAGGAGACCGAGCTGAAGCGTGCCCCGCCGAATGAGTACTTATCGACCTCGCCGTAGGCGTAGTACTCCTCGACCATGGTGAAAGCGTCGTAGATAAAGTCTTCACCCGGCTCGACCAGGATTAAGTCTTTCTTGATCCGGGTCGTGTGCCCGGAGAGTTCACACAGGCGCGTGATGTATGCGGCGAGTTCTTCGTTCATGTGACGGTTGCTCCTCCTCGAGGCGAGGTATCGACTGCCTCGATTCTACTGCCCTGGTGAATCCTGGGCGGGAAACGCAGCCGCTGACGAGCTCCCAGATGCAACCGCGGTCATGGACCCCTTCCACGTCGTACACCTCGCCGGTGATGCTCTCGATGAGTGTCGCAGGCGCATCCAGCAAGAACTCCACCATCGGCGCGGCCGGGCCACAGACCCCCTCTACAATGCCCGCTGTATACTCCACACCAGATCCTGCCTGCTCACCCCACGCCAACAACAGCGGATCCTCGACCTGTTCACCAGCGATTGCCGCGTCGCCCTCGAGGTCACCTGGAGCGTCTACCAGAACATTACCTGGCGCCTACCGCGATCCCAACAAAATCCGCGGTAAGGCCCTGATGCAAGCCGAAATAGACCGTCTCAGCGACACGGGCGTCCCTCGCTCCCTCACGGAGCTCACCACCTTGGGCAGGACACTCAAACGCCGAGCCGGGGACATCCTGGCCTACTTCGATCATCCCCACACCAGCAACGGTCCTACCGAAGCGATCAACGGCCGCCTCGAACACCTACGCGGATCCGCACTCGGATTCCGCAACCTCACCAACTACATCACCCGAGCACTCCTCGAAACAGGAGGATTCAAACCCCAACTACACCCCCAATTATGAAGAGCCCAAAGAGCTCTCGCTTAAGCAAGGCAATGAGGGTCCGGATGAACTCATCTTTGCTAATCGTGTTCGGCATAGTTAACGGTCCCGGGGCGTCTGCTTCTCTGAATTGGTAGCAGGTCGGCCGCGTCTCAGTCGTCTTCTTTGTCGAAGGGGATGTGTGGGGTTCCGAAGAGGGCCTGGCAGGCCTCCTCGACGTCCTCGATGTGGGCTATCTCGAGGAGGCGCTCGGGCGTGTGGTTCAGAAACCATGTCAGGTTGGTGGCTTCGTCAGACCATTTGCCTGCGAAGACGCCGGTGGGTTGATCGTTGTGGCACAGCTCAAGGGAGTATTGATTGGTGCCGGGTCTGTGGGACCAGTGTGACGCGATCAGCAGTCGTTTGAAGCTGATGCCAAAATACTCGAGGCCGAGGCAATGGCGTAGTAGATCGAAGTTGTACATGACCAACCAGTGCTTGACCGGTGTAAGAGAATCTGCCCACACGCGGGTGCTCGGTGGAGAGAGGCGTTCGCTTGACCCGCCCGAGTAGAAACCGTCCTCGCACCATGCGTGAATCATGACGTTGAGATCGTTGCTCCGAAACCATATGTGTTCTTCGCTGACAACGTAAAGCTCGCGGTCGAGCAGGCCGACGAGGGTTTTGATGAACTCATCTTTGCTAATCGTGTTCGTCATGATCAATGGTCCCGGGGGCGTCTGCTTCTCTGAATAGATAGCAGGGCTATCCGGTGTCAGTCGTCTTCTTTGTTGAAGGGGATGTGTGTGGTTCCGAAGAGGGCCTGGCAGGCCTCCTCGACGTCCTCGATGTGGGCTATCTCGAGGAGGCGCTCGGGCGTGTGGTTCAGAAACCATGTCAGGTTGGTGGCTTCGTCAGACCATTTGCCTGCGAAGACGCCGGTGGGTTGATCGTTGTGGCACAGCTCAAGGGAGTATTGATTGGGGCCGGGCCTGTGGGACCAGTTCGGCGCGATCAGCAGCTCCCGAAACCTGATGTCAAAATACTCGAGGCCGAGGCAATAGCGCAGTAGATCAAAGTTGTACATGAGCAGCCACTGCTTCACGGGGGTAAGAGAATCTGCCCACATGCTGGTGCCAGGGGGAGAGAGGCGTTCGCTTGACCCGCCCGAGTAGAAACCGTCCTCGTACCACGCGTGGATCATGACATTAAGATCGTTGCTCCGAAACCACACGTGATCCTCGCTGACAATGTAAAGCTCTCGCTCGAGCAAGGAAACCAGGGTCTTGATGAACTCATCTTCGCTAATCGTGTTTGACATACTCAATGATCCCCCGCTTCTTCCACTCTCTTAGTGTCAACTCCCTGATGATACCCGTCTTTTCGTCAGGTCCCCATATCTGCAGCTGTATTGCCCCTCCGGGTTGGCCAAAAGCCGGGGCGACCTGGCCGTATTTGACGATGTGTCCCTCGGGAAGGTCTCCGGTCAGGCGTGCGTGCATATCCGGTGCGCCCAGCGAAAAGGGCTGGAACAATCCCCGCTCGCCAAACGATGGAACCGTGCCGTCCTTGTGCATTGCGGCCGCGAACTTGCCCTCGGCATCTCCGAGTCGGCACAGGTCTGACCCGTGCTCGTCAATGAAAGGTTGAATGGAGGCTATTCAGTAAGGTAGAGCTGAATTGCATCATCAAGATTCATGCTCATCAGCTTGGCAAGTGGCAGCCATCGTTCAGTTTCAAGTGTTCCGAAAGTAAAGTCGGGATTGTCTTCAAAAGTACACTCGACAGCGGTAGAGTTCGGGAGTGGCGTCAATGACCATGCCTTTTGAATCGCGTTTGTCTCTGCTGGTAGTGCTATAGGTTTCCAGGAGTTTGCGCAACGAACGCAGTTTCCGAGGATGATAGTTAGCTCATACTTTGCGACAATTGGGTTGCATGTCCACAGGTGTGCACCACCATAGGATAGACGTTCTGTTGTAGCAAACTTGTAATATCCTCCAAACTTCCAGAACGAATCGTATATGCTCCCATCATTTGTAAAAAAGTATCTATCTTTGCGTACCTCTTGAACTATTGAAGAGTTCGTACAGATTGTGGAAATCAGGTCGTTGAACTGTTCCAACATGGGCACTCACTCCTTTGGGTTGTTGCCTCTGCGGACATCGTAACTGACGGGCGAGCGTGGAACGGCATCTCTGGCCTCCCGTCGTACGAGGGGAGGCGTGGCCGACTGTCTCGTCCTGTACTCGGTGAGCTAGCAGCGGGAGCATGGAGCCCTTAGTCGTGCTGGTACAACGCGGCGTATCCGGCTCCGGACGGTTCGAGGACGAGGGAGAGTAAGTCCTCGCTTGACGTGCCCATCAGGTACGACAGAGACACGAGGGCATCCGGTGTGATGGTCGTAAAAGTCGTAGGAACTGCCGTTCGTGTATCGATCAGCTTGTGCGTGCCGCCTGATACGTTCTCGATGGAATAGTTCGGGTGTGGGAAGGAAATTACCGGGAATGTGATCGGGGAAAGGTCGTGAGCAGTGCGAATGTCGGCAGCGAAATGCATAATCGCGAACTTCTTGAAGATCTCGAAGAACTCGGACCCAAACCGCGTGCCGCTGAAAGCGTATCTGTTGTAGTGGCCGTAGACGTAATAGTTCTTCCGCATAGTGAATGCGTCGTAGATAAAGTCTTCACCCGGCTCGACGAGGATCACATCGTCGTCGATCCGGGTTGTGTGTCCCGATAGTTCGCACAGGTAAGTGATGTATGCGGCGAGTTCTTCGTTCATGCGATGGTTGCTCCTCCTCGGTGTGCAGGATCGACTGCCTTGATTCTACGGCTGCGGTGAGTCTGGGGAGGGGGCCGAGGCCTCGTCACCTTGAAGGGAGACGAGCGAACGTTTTCCACGGCGTGTTATTCCGTCGTGTAGAGCCGAATCGCGTCCTCGAGGGGCATAGTGAGAAGACTCGCGAGTCGAAGCCACTGGTCTTTGGTGAAAGTCCCGAAACTAAGTTTCGGATCGTCAACGTAAACGCAGTCAATCGCTGTCGTGCATGGTACAGGTGTGAGTGACCAGGCGGCCTCGAGAGTGTCTGGCTGTGACGGCAATGCTATCGGATCCCATGAGTTGAGGCGACGAATGGAGCTTCCGAGAACGACAACCAGCTGATACTGTGCGATGGTTGGGTTGCGCGTCCACAAGTAGCCGCCACCGAACGACGGGCGTTCCGAACGGCCAAACTTAAAATAGTCGTTCGATTCCCAGAACGAGTCAAAGATGAGGCTGTCATTGGTGAAAAACAGCCTGTCCCTGTGCTCTTCTTGAGTTATTGGAGAGTTCGCGCAGAGCGTGGATATGAGATCGTCGAATTCTTCCAGCATGGGCACTCACTCCTTCGGGTCGTTGCCTCTGCGGACATCGTAACTGACGGGCGAGCGCGAAATGGCACACCTCCTCCCGTCCTACGAGGCGAGGAGGTGTGACCGACGCTCTCGTCTCGTGTTCCGTGAGCTAGCAGCGGGAGCAGGGAGCCCTTAGTCGTGCTGGTACAACGCGGCATATCCGGCTCCCGACGGTTCGAGGACCAGGGAGAGCAGGTCCTCGCTTGACGTGCCCATCAGATATGACAACGAGAGCAGCGCAGCTGGCGAGAAGGTTGTGGATGTTTTGGGAATAGGAGAGGCTTTGCTTGTCAGCAGGTACGCGATCGGTTCGAGGAATTCGATGGAAAAGCTGGGGTGAACGTCGGTCACTGGTGGGACGGTGAGGGGTGGGAGCTGGTGTGCTGCACGAATGTCGGCGGCGAAGTGCATGATCGCGAACTTCTTAAAGATCTCGAAGGACACGGAGCCGAAGCGTGACCCGCCGAATAAGTATCTATCGACGTGGCCGTAGGCGTAGTAGTCCTTCCGCCTGGTGAATGCGTCGTAGATAAAGTCTTCACCCGGCTCGACCAGGATTAAGTCTTTCTTGATCCGCGTTGTGTGTCCCGATAGTTCGCACAGACGCGTGATGTATGCGGCGAGTTCTTCATTCATTTGATTGTCTTTCTAACTAGAGCAGGGTTCGGGCCTTCAAGGAGTTGTTGGACGTTCAAGTAAGTACGCTCTCCGAAAGAAGGGTCAAAGGTGTATAGCCTCACCTGTCGTGACCCTCCGGGTGAATCGAACCACGGGTAGACAATTCCCGTTTCTACGCGTGTTCCTGGAGGTAGGTTTCCTGGACGGAACTCGAATTGGCTGTATGGAGAGTAGAGTGAATCTGCGTGAATTGATCGCTTCTGGAAAGAGTCCGGCCCGTCCTTGCCTACTAATGCGAAATACTCGCCGTAGTCTCCTCCAATTCGATCAAGATTTCCAGGGTACTTCTTAATAAATTCGTCGACTGCCATATCCTGGAACGGAGGAATTCCCTTTTCTGGATCTCCGTGAAGGTAAACGCCATCTTTCATAACGTCGGCTAGCTCAGGATGGTTATTTTCCGTATCTGGCCAGTCAGTTTCGCCATCAGGTCCGGTCGCGCGTTCCTTGTACAGTTCTGCAGAAAGCTGTTCGCCAGTATCAGGGTCCGTGCTGATTGGTTCCCGATGGTCGACGAGGTCTGCACCGATCGGCCCGTGATCCGTATCGAGTGTGTGTCCGTTATTCGCCGCAAAATCGGCGACAAAACTGTCGTTTGCCTCTTTGTAAGGGCCAGGATGGCCGCCTGCTGTGATCCCATCGGCAAAGGCTGGTTCATCGTGGGAGCTTTCGTTTCCGTCGTGGCTTCCGGAGCCCTCGCCGTCGTCGTCCTTGTCGGACTTGGCGTCGCTGTCGGTGTCCTTGGGGTGCTCGGCGTCGTCGTGGTGTGCGGCGTCGGCGTCCTTATCGGACTTGCCGTCGGCGTCCTTATCGGACTTGCCGTCGGCGTCCTTATCGGACTTG
>ERZ773006.735-NODE-735-length-13222-cov-3.41984_pt1 | contig 13222 bp, 15 predicted proteins | sample MGYA00580843_ERZ773006 | MGnify/ENA primary metagenome ERZ773006 (study PRJEB29015, sample SAMEA2738011) | human oral metagenome | biome: human oral; feature: human-associated habitat; material: dental | place: China | collected 2052 ... | reverse complement strand
GTAGGTCTGCTCGGCGTCGGCGGAAGACGATGAGTTCGTACCGCTCGAGCAAGCGGCCAGGCCGAGGGCCGCGACGGCGGCGACGGCAGCGAGGGAACGGACAGAGCGGCGCATGGGGCCTCCCAGTGACGTGAGGAAATCCGCCGGTGAGGGCGGGTCTGACTCGATGAGAGTATCGGTGCGCCGAAAGACGCGCTGGCGTCATTTCGATGCACGAAACAATGAAACGAGGACTGGGCTGGGAAAATGTTGAGATTGCGAGGGTTTCGGGGTGGTGGGGGATGGGACACAGTGGCGTGCGGGTATGCGAAAGGGCCGGGCCGCACTGGCCCGGCCCTCCCGTCACGTCACTTCTGGAACTTGTCCTTCAGATCGGAGACGACCTCGGTCGCCTTGTCCTTGGCGGCCTCGACGGCCTTCTCGACGTTCTCCTCGCCGAAGGTTTCCTTGGCCTTCTCGAGGCCCTCTTCAGCCTGCTTCTTCAGATCTTCCAGACCCATGTTTCCTCCTTGGAACGAGCCGCTCGCATTGGTTGAGCGGATAGTCTCACCCTAATGTCCGGATCCCGTGGTTCGCGCGCTCAAGCCGCAGAACGTGGCGATAGTCCCGTGTACGCCCAGATCGTGGGCCCGTGCCCGACCAACGGGCCCGCAGGCCGGTGGGTCAGATCCCCTCGGCGAGCTTCCAGTCGTCGAAGGTGAACTCGGGGGAGACCACGCAGGTGGCCAGCGCGTAGTCGCCGCGGGCGAAGGTGCGCTGCCAGGTGCCGGCGGGTACGAGGATCTGTACGGGGTTCGTCGCATCGGAGGTCTCGGTGCCGGACGGGGACCCCAGCGTGACGATGCGCGGGTCGGCGTCGGGCGCGTTGCCGCTGCCTCCCAGGTGTACCTCGAGGGTGCCGGGGCCGGACCAGATCCACAGTTCGTCGGAGTGGACGAGGTGCCAGCGGGCCTCCTCGTCGCGGTCGAGGAGAAAGATGATGGCGGAGGCGCTGTGGCGGCTCCCGCGGGGCGTATCCACGCGGGCGGGTGCGGTCCACGTGCGGCGGTAGTAGCCGCCCTCGGGGTGGGGCGCGAGGCCCATGGCGTCAATCAGCGGGGACACGTCGGTCATTCGAAGCTCCAAACGAAGGGAAAGGGAGGGTGAGCGACAGGGAAACGAAGGAGTCAGTGCGAGGCCGAGTAGCGCACGCGCCCGGAGACGATCGTCTCGATCACGTGACCGGCGCCATGGCGGGCCACGGTGTCGATGGTGTCCACGATCGAGGTGACGGGCACGTCGACGACGCACATGTCGGCGACCGCGCCCGACTGGAGCTGGCCCAGGCGGTCGGGGCCCGTCGCCAGCCCCATCGCGGTGGCACCGCCCAGGGTCGCGGCCTGCAGGAGGCGGCGCGCCAGATCCTGGTCCGCATACCCCTGTGCGCGCGCCAGATCGAAGAGGAGGGCGACGTCCTCGAGCAGGTCGAGGGAGGGGGAGGATGACAGGGAGTCCGTGCCCACCGCGATCATGTTGCCCTCGGTGAGGTAGGCGGCGACGGGAGGCGCGTCCAGGCCGATCACCCGATTCGAGCGCGGGCAGAGCGCCACCGCCGTCTGGCGGGCGCGCAGTCGCCTGCGGTCGTCGGCGCGCATGTACACGCCGTGCGCGACGTGGCAGTCGGGCCCGAGGACGCCCAGCTGATCGACGAACTGCGTCGAGGAGAAGCCGCCGCCGCGCGAACGCATCGCCGTGAACGACGAAGAATGCTCGCTCTTCCACAGGTCCGCGAGGTCGGTCGTGCGCGTCTCGGACCATTCGGCCTCGGAGTGGGATTCGCCCAGGTGAATGTGGATGCGCATGCCGCGGCGCCGGGCCATGTCGGGCAGGTCCAGCAGCGGCTCGGCATCCAGGGAGTAGGGCGCGTGCGGGGAGATGCCCACGGCCGGAGGGGTCGGCATCGCGTCCAGAGACTCGGAGACCTCGCGTTCACCGCGCGCCCGCCACTCCTCGTTCGACCAGCTCATGACCTCCCAGTAGGCGACGCCGTGCAGGCCCGCGTCGTGCAGGGCCGAGGCCGCGGCCGCGTCCGTCACCACGTCGGCGGCGGCGGTCGTGCCGCTGCCCAGGAGCAGACGCGCGCCTGCAGCCGCGTCGCCTCCCCAGTCCAGGCCACCCGCGTCGTAGACCTCGTCGAAGGCGCGCGCCCAACTGTCGAAACCGCGGTATTGTCCGGCTCCCACGGACGCCATGCCCGTGTACTGCAGGTGCGTGTGCGCATTGACGAGGCCGGGGAGCAGCACACCCTCAAAGTGGCGTTCCGTGAAGGAAAGGCCGCGCTGCGTGAGCGTTTCGACGACCCAGTCGCGCGCGCCCACGTGCTCGATGCGCCCGTCACGCACGGCGACAGCGCCGTCGAGGATCGAGGGGGCGGTGATCGGGATGACCATGCCGGCGGACCAGACGACCACGTCGCTCATGGGGGACCTTTCAGTGGGGGACGCTGACTAACAGTGTAGAAGTGGGGTGGGCATACCCGCCCCAGCGGTAGGCGTGAGCTGCGACTATGACGGGGAGAGGGCGTCGAGCGCAGCTGCTGCCACCGCGTCATCGGCCTCGCGCGGCAGGTCGTGCAGGCCGGGGGCCAGCTCACCTTCGCGGATCAGGAGCTCGCGCAGGGACGCCAGCTGCACGCCAAAGCTCATGTCCATGATCTCGATGGGGTTGCCCTCGCCTGCCGTGTAGTTGATGCCCTCCCCGCGCTCGAGGATGCGTAGCGTCTTGCCGGAGGGGCTGGTCAGCGTCTGCACGTGGGGATCGCCCGACTCGGCCATGACCCAGGACGCGGCCACGGCCTCGTCGATGGATACTTCCCCGTCGACGCCGCCGGCGACCGTGACGATCGCGCCGCCCGGGGCCGCCTCCAGCGCACTCAGCGGGATCGTCGAGCGCTCGCCCGTCGCGGAAATCAGCATGCCGGCGCTCGCGGCTGCCTGCTCCACCGCGAAACCGTCCATCGACGCCTGCAGGGCGCGCACGGGATCCAGCTCCACGACGGTGACGCGGGCCCCGAGCGCCGCACCGAAACGCGCGCAGCCGCGCCCCACGTCGCCGTAGCCGATGACGACGACGCTCATCCCCGCGACGGGCGCGCCCACGCCGTCCGGGTCAATCAGGTCGAGGATCGTCGTCCAGCACGACTGGCCCGTCCCGTAGGCGTTGTCGAACAGGGTCTTCGACCGCGCATCATTCGAGGCCAGGACCGGAATGCGCAGGTCGAAAGAACGCAGGGGGCGCAGCCCCGAGGTGGTCTCCTCCGCCGCGCCGACCAGTGCGTCCAGGACACCCGGGCAGGCCTTCGTATCGTGTGCCAGGCGAATCAGGTGCGAGCCATCATCCAGCAGGAACTCGCTGCGCTGTGCCAAAAACTCACGCGCGAGCTCCCACTCGCGCTCGCGGGAGGCGTGCGAGTCCGCGAACACGGGGATTCCGGCCTCGCGCAGGCGGGTAGCGACGTCCTCGCGGGTTTCGGACGCCCAGCCGAAGACGCTCACGCGCGCTCCGGCCTCGGCGAGCATGAGGGCCAGCGCCGCGGTCTTCGGCTCCAGGACGAGGGAAAGCCCAACGCTCCGGCCCGCAACCAGGGGTGCCAGAGCCCGGGCCGCCGCCTCGGTGACGGGCATGTGGGCGCGCGCCCACTCGATGCGCCCCTCGTCGCCGGGACCCGTGATGGTGCGCCCGTCGGGAGCGATGACCGCGCGGAACGTGCCTCCGGGCGCCAGGACCGTGATTGCCCCGGGCGTGGGGGCCGCGTCCTCCTCGAGCGCGAAGACGACCGGGGGCGAGGCCGGGGTGTCCTCGGAGTCAGCCAGTGGGCGCACGTGGGCTCCGAACGCGTGCAGCAGGGCGGCCAGCGTCGGGTCGTCCGTCGCGAAGGAGCGCCCCGCGATGAGCATGTTCGTGGCCCGCGCGTAGGCGCGTAGCAGCAGCTGAGCGGCGAGCGGATCCAGGGCGCGGTTCATGCGTTAAACGTAGCAACTGCCGCGGCTGCGCGTCCCCGTGAGGGTGCGTGAGTACTCTGTGAGGGCCCCTCAAGTAGCTGCCCGCAGGTATGTAAAAGGGACCGGGCCCTGCGGCCCAGCCCCTTTCGTCGGATCACTTGCCGAGCTTGTCCTTGGCCTCGTCGGCCAGCTCGGTCGCCTTGTCCTTAGCTTCCTCAGCCTTGTCCTGGACGGCTTCCTTGGCCTCGTCGGCCTTGTCCTGGGCGGCGTGGGCGGCTTCCTTGGCCTTGTCCTTGGCCTCGCCAGCCAGCTCGGTCAGCTTGTCCTTGGCTTCCTCAGCCTTTTCCTTGGCCGCGTCGACGACCTTCTCGAGGCCTTCTTCAGCCTGCTTCTTCAGATCTTCCAGACCCATGGTGTTCTCCTTGGAGTAGTGCCGTTCCGACAGTCAGAACGGATACAACCGACCCTATCGGTTGTTGGCCCAGGTGGCCTGAGGTGCGGGCACACAGTCCCGCATGCTGGCGTCAGCGGGTGGATCAGTACCGTGGAAGCGGGTGAATTCCGCCATTTCCTGCGATGTGTCGGGGGACTCTCAGGGGATAACCAGGGCAGCCCCTCATGGAAGTGAGATGCGCCTCGGGAATAACGTGGAGGCATGACAGAGAACAACGCGGGCCTGGTGACCCGAGCACTAACGAAGACATACATGCGTGGGAACACGCCCGTCCACGCGCTGGCAGGTGTCGACCTGACACTCCCGCAGGGCACGCAGGTGGCGATCATGGGCCCCTCGGGCTCCGGTAAGACGACGCTCCTGCACTGCCTGGCCGGCGTACTGCGCCCCAGCTCCGGATCGATCACGCTCGATGGTGAAGAGATGACGACCATGTCGGAGCGCGTGCTGTCCGACCTGCGCCTGCGTCGCTTCGGCTTCGTCTTCCAGGACGGCCAGCTCCTGCCCGAGCTGCCCACGGAAGAAAACATCGCGATGCCACTCATGCTCGCGGGCACGCCCAAGTCGCAGGCCCTGGGCCGCGCCCGCGAGATCCTCGCGAACCTCGGCCTCGACGGCGCCGGCCCCTATCGCCCCGGCCAGCTCTCGGGCGGCCAGGCCCAGCGCGTCGCGATCGGTCGCGCGCTCGCCACCGATCCCTCGGTGATTTTCGCGGACGAGCCCACGGGTGCCCTCGACCAGGCCACCGGCGGCGAGGTCATGTCCCTCCTGACCAGCGCCTGCGCCACCACGGGCGCCTCCCTGGTCCTCGTCACCCACGACCCTGCCGTCGCCGCGCGCCTGCCGCACACGATCCACGTGCGCGACGGTCGCATCTCTCTTGAGGGACGAGGCACGGGCGCGGCGGGCCAGGGGGTGGCCCGATGAGCGCGGTACGTACCGCCGCCGGGGCGCTCCTGCGGTCGCGCGACCGGGCGACCTCCGTCCTCACGGTCGCCGCGTTTGCGCTCCCGCACGCGTTCCTGCTCGCGGTCACCGGCGGTGTCATGGCGTTCGGGGCGAGGGCTGCCGTGGCTGCTGCGTCCGCCACGGCCGACGACCCCTCGAGCCTCGACGGGATGGCCACTTTCTACGTGATGCTCGCGTACTTCGCGGCGACCCTGCTCATCGTCCCCATCATCTCGATGGGTGCGGCGGCCGCGCGCCTGGGCATGAGCCGACGCGAGCGCGACCTCGCGGTCCTGCGCCTCGTCGGCCTCGCGCCGGGCAAGACGAAGCTCGCCTGCATCCTCGAAACCTGCGTGTTTGCGGCCGTGGGCGTGGTTGTCGGCTCGATCCTGTACGCGGTGACGCTGCCCGCGTGGGGCGCCCTGTCCTTCCAGGGGCAGCCGATGGGAGTGTCCGAGATGTGGGTGGGGGTCGTGGCCCTCCTCGTCGAGGGACTTGCCATGATCGTCCTGGCCGCCCTGTCCTCGTGGCTGGCCATGCGCAAGGTCGCGATCACGCCCCTGGGCGTCGCGCGCCGCAGCCAGGCGGGCCGCGTGAGCGCGGTCGGCCCGATCCTCGGCCTGGTCCTCCTCGTCCTGTGGCTCACCGTCGGCACTCTCGCGATGAACCTGGGAACTGCGATCGGCATGGCCGTGTTCATGGGCTTCATGGGCGCGATCTTCCTCATCGTCAACCTGGTGGGCGTCTGGTCGATCAGCCTGATGGGCCGCATCATGGCGCGGGTCTCGCGCAGCCCCCAGATGATGGTGGCGGGGCGTCGCATGGCCGACGATCCGCGCGCCGTGTGGCGCTCGTTTGGGGCGGTGGCCCTCGTCGGGTTCCTCGTGGGCATCATGTATCCGGCGAGTGACGCGATCTCCATGAGCGGGGATTCTACGGACGAGGTCGCGCTCATCGTCGTTGGCGACATCAACAGGGGCATGCTGCTCACCTTCGCGATCACCCTCGCGCTGGGCGCCGTGTCGACCGCGGTCAACCAGTCGATCCGCGTCCTCGACTCCGCCGACCAGGTGCGCGCCCTGTCCTACATGGGGTCCCCGCGCGGCTTCATGGACCGCAGCCGCCGCCTCGAGGTCGCGATCCCCGCGTTCGTGATGATCGTCGGCTCGATGCTGCTCGGCATGGTGTTCATGTCCCCGATGCTTGTGGCGGGCGCCGGAAAGGGCTTCCTCATTGCGCTCGCCTCAGCGATCGTCGGCGTTGTTCTCATCGTCGTGGCCTCCGAGGCGACCGTTCCCCTGCGTCGTCGGATCCTCGCGGGCGTGCGCGAGGGACGAGAGTAGTTCGCGCCATCTGCGCAGGTCCGGGCCCCGGCCTCGTCCCCCTATCGACGAGGCCGGGGCCGACCCGTATTCACCCGGACAATCTCGGACGCAAAAGTATGTGACGCGCGCCTCATGAGTGCTAGAATTACGCCATTCAACCGCATGAATTCAACGGAGAGACCGTGTATCACTCGCCTTCCCAGTACTCGCACGCTGGGGGAGTCGGCGGTGCCGCGCGAGGAGCCCAGGTCACCAGGCCATCCGCTCGGCGTCGCCGCCCCGCGCCGCCCTCGTACCCGCCGACCGTGCGCCCGCAGACGCGTGCCGCCCTCGACGAGGAAATTTTCGCGCTGCAAACCCCCGCCCGATACTCGCTGCCCATGGGGGCGCGTCGCCTCCCGCGCTTCAGCGCCTTCGTAGCCGCCGCGCTGCTCATCGCGGCCGGTGGGCTATGGTGGTGGATCTAGTCGCCTCTCTTGCTTCCGCAGCACATGCCGTGTGAGGCAGCGTGAGGTTGTCCCGGCCTCGTCCCAGGTCGTGAGCACCCGCGCCCCCAGTCGGGCACAATGGATCCATGACGACCCCCACCCCCACTGACCCCGCGCGTTACGCGGGCGCCGACCTGCGCCTGGCCGCCGTCGACATGGACGGCACCCTCCTGGACGACGACAAGAACTTCCCGCCCGGCATGGACGAGCTGCTCGACCAGATGGACGCGCGCGGCGTCACTTTCGCGCCCGCGTCCGGCCGCCAGGTGTGGACCCTCATCGACATGTTCCCCGGGCGCCCCGGCATGACCGTCATCGGCGAGAACGGCGGCATCGTCATGCGCGACGGCGTGGAGGTCTCCTCCAGCCCCGTCGATGCCCCCACCATGCGCGAGGCCGTCCGCCTCGTGCGCGAGGCCACCTCCGGTCCGGATGGGATCGATGGCGGCCTGGTCATGTGTGGCAAGCAATTCGCCTACGTCGAGCGCACCGACGATCGCTTCGTTGACGGCGTCATGCCCTACTACCACCGCACCAAGCGCGTGGACGATCAGATCGCCATCATCGACGCCATCGAGGCCGGGCAGATCGACGACGCGATCGTCAAGCTCGCCGTCTACGTCATTGGCCCGGTTGAGCCGCTCGCGCAGGCCACCCTGGCGCACTTCGCCGACACGCACCAGTACGCGATTTCGGGTGCGAACTGGGCGGACCTGCAGATCCGAGGCGTCGACAAGGGGAGCGCCGTGCGCGACCTGCAGCGCTTCCTCGGCGTGGATCGCTCTCAGACCGCGGTCTTCGGCGACGCGGGAAACGACCTGTCCATGATGAGCGAGGGGGACCTGTCCTTTGCGATGGCCAACGCCTCCCAGGACGTCGTCGAGGCCGCGCGCTTCGTCGCGCCTTCCAATAACGAGGCCGGGGTCGCCCAGGTGCTGAGCACCCTCCTCGGGTAACGCGCCTTGCATGGGGTTGTCCTCTCCGTTAATCTCAACTCTTGAAATACCTGTTGGACGGAGGACACTGTGAACACGCCCGAATACGCACAAGGTGGAGGCAGGCCGCCGCAGGCTGGCCCCGCGCAGCCCGCGCCGCAGGGGGTTCCTCAGGCGGGAGTGTCGTATCCGATGGGGCCCCAGCAACAGGTTCCGGAAAAGATCAGCAGGCTCTCCTTCATTTTTGCGATCATCGGTCTGGGTGTCCTGGTTCTGTCACTCCTGTACTGCGCCTATATCGTTTTCACTGCTGTGCACAGTGACCATCCCGAAGGCGGGGGCTTTGTATGGATCATCCCCTTCGCTGTGTACATGTGCCTCCTGCCGCCCATCAATCTTGCCGGGCTGATTCTCGGTTTCCTGAAGGTGGGGCCTTCGGTATCCGGCCGACAGCGGATGTGGAGCCTGCTCGGTATCGGCCTGAATATTCTTCCCTGGGTGATCGCTGCCGTTCTCCTTGTCTGGATTCGTACGTCAGTCTTCCCCGGTGCAGCTGGGGCCCTACTGGCCCTCGGATGACTGTTGTCTGTGAATAACGCTCATGAGACGGAGGAAGTAAATGAGTGAGCCTTATCCTCAGCAGCCTGCGGGGCAGCCCGCGGCTCCCGGCGCGAACGCGCAGCCGACGCAGCCCGCGCCGCAGGGGGTGCCCCAGACGGGCCCCGCGCAGCCAGTGCCCCAGGGAATTCCCCAGGCGGGAGCGCCCGCGCAACCGGCGCCGCAGGGGGGGCCCCACATGGGCCCCGCGCAGCCAGTGCCCCAGGGATTTGCACCGGGCTATGCGCCCGTGCCCCAGGGGCCTGTGAAAGTGCGGGTTAACTACCTCTCCCTCGTCATGGGAATTGGTGTATGGGTGTTCATCGCGCTGTTAGTGCTGGACGCGTGGGTAGAGATGCACTCACCGGACGCGTCCGCGAGCGGGAACGATATCTTCGGCTTCTTTCCTCTTTTTGTGCTGGGCTTCGGCGGTCCGTTGAACCTCATCGGTGTCATCGTCGCTTCCTCAAGAGCGAAGGAGCAGCCGGCGAAATGGAAGCTCAACAAGCTGGGAATGATCCTCAACCTGAGCCCGTACGTCATCTTTTTCGTTCTTTTCGTTGTCGCGTACATCGCCCTGGCTGTGGCGGAGTATTTCTCGTAGGTCGTTAGCGCACCAAATGATGGCGCGTGCTTGTGTCTGACGAGGCCGCCGCTGCGATCACTGAATATTCTCGGTAGCGTGTCGCGGCCACGGCACCCCTTCGATGCTGTCGAGGCCTGATGTGATCACCGGGAGGAGAATGCCATGAACGACCGCAGCGTCCCCGCAGGTGGGCCTCGCGAACGTACGTTGCGCCGGATGTACAGGCTGTCCCTGTTCTGCATATTCGCGGGACTCGCGGTCATGATCGGTGGCTTTATGGTCCGATCAGCCTCGGTTTTTGATGAGATGAGCGCCAGCGCGAACCTCGTCATTCCCGGGGACTCAGCGGTGATGAGCGACGGCGAGTTTATCCGTTCCCTCCTGCCCGTCGCCGGCGCCTCTGGGATCGTTCATCTCGTCGGTGTTATCGCCGGGTTAGTGGGACGAACGCGAGCCGAGGGTCGCAGGGAGCTCGGGCGCTGCGCGCTGGGAGTGGGAGCGAATGCCTTCCTCCTTGCCTGTGCCTGCGTCATTCCCGCGGTGGGCATTGTCGGCGATCCGGGTGGCCTCGTCCCCGTCCTCGTCGTGTGCGGCGTTGCGGTCCTGGCCGTGTGCGGCTCCCTGTTCGAGCGTCTCTTGAGCAGTGCGGGCGCGAAGTCGGTGGGTGCGGGGCTCGCGGGCATACTGGCGATGGTCGGGGCGCTGATTGTTGGCCTGTTCGCGATGCTTTACGACCTCGCGATGGCGCCGGAGGACCCGTTCTTGCCCGGCCTGATTGTCGTGGCTGTCTGCTTCTACATGTCCGTCCCGGCGGGCCTCGTCCAACTTGCGGGCTTGATCATGGGAATACGAGCGCGTCGGCGCGCTGACAGCGAGGCTGAGCGGGCACTCGCCACGTGGGGAATAGTCCTGAATGTGCCCCTGTGCTGGTGCGTGCTTTTCCTCCCCCTGCTGGTTCTCATCTGAACCTGCCCGGCGCTTTGCTGGCGATGGTTGAGATATCGTCTTTTCGTTGCAATATCAAGCCTGCCCCCGCCCGGCGAGGCCGTCGCTGCGTGCGCTTGCGGGGTGAGTGCGTTTTGCGTGGGGGTTGTCTTGTCGTTAGTCTCAATTCTTGAAAGACTTTTCGGCAAGGAGGGGTGTGGGGTTTCTTCACAGCCTCGTTGCCGCATGTCGGTGCACTAGAGGAGGAACTAATGAGCACCCCTTATCCTCAGCAGCCTGCGGGGCAGCCCGCAGTTCCCGCGCAGCCCGCAGCTCCGGCGCAGGCCGCGCAGCCTGTGCAGCAGGCGCCGCAGGGGGTACCCCAGGCAGGAGCGCCCGCGCAGTCGACAGCTCCCGCGCAGTCGGTGCCGCAGGGTGTACAGGGGTATTCGATGGCGCCTCAGGGGGGTGCGCCGGGCTATGCGCCCGTGCCTCAGGGGCCTGTGGTTCAGAAGGCGAATCGGCTGTCGATCATCCTGGGTGTTGTCGGGTGGGTCCTCATTGGTCTCACGGCATTGGGTACGTGGCTGGCTATTCGAGCCTCCGCCTCTGATCCTGATCCGAGCGGCAAGGAAGTGATCGGTTTCTTGCCCCTATTTGCTCTGCCATTCTTTGGCTCGGTGAACCTCGCCGGTGGTATTTTCGGGATCGTGGGGGCCGTCGGAAAGCCCAAGACACTCAAGCTCAACTGGCTGGGAATCCTCCTCAATGCGAGCCCGTACGTCATTTTCACAGTCCTCATGTTCTTGCTGCCGGTGCTCCTTGGTCGCTGAGCTGTGGGTCGTCCCACGCGTCGATGACGATTGTTGGCGTACGCCCAACGATGGCATGCTCGCAAGGGCGTATGGATGAGCGCATGTGCCATATTGCCGCGATGGTCAACTCATGAAGGGGTAGCAGTGACAACACCAGATCCTCACGTTCCGAACATGAACACCTTTCCGGGTGGACAGAGCCAGGGTGGACAGCCCGCAGTGCAGGCGTATGCTCCCGTGCCGCAGGTTGTGCCCCAGGCGGGAGTGCCCGCGCAGCTTGCATATCAGGGGGTGCCGACGGGCTATCCGAATGCGGGGGCCCAGCCGCCGCGTCGGTCAGGAATGAAGATCAGCGGCATCATCTTGTTGGTCTTTGCGGCCGTTATCCTGGTGTTGTCGGTTGCTGTCTGCGTGGGGATTGAGTTTATTCCCGGCGACCACGGGGACAGTGGAGATGGACTCGCCTGGCTCGGTGTCATGGTCCTCCTCTATGCGGTGCCTTTTGCGTTGATGCTGGCGATCTGCGGCCTCATGTTGTTCTTCGCTGGACGACAGAAAACGCGGTGATCGGCGAGCGCAGGGCGGCCCACGCGTCGCACGCTCTCCTCGGGCAGCCCTCCTTGCGTGTAACCCACCTCTCCGATAATCTCAATTCTTGAAATACTTTTGGGGAGACGACGTCGGCTCCCTGCGATGATGAAGGGAACGCGTTATGTCGAATGGACAGCGACCTGTCGCTCCGCCACAGGCTGCGGGTACGTACCCTCAGCCCGGCTATCCGCAGGGTTTCCCGGTGCGTCCGCCCAATCCCTCGGCCCTCGCACGTAAGGCGCTCGCGTGCGGAATCGCCGCATGGGTCGTCTCGGTCCTCACCATCGTGGGCGCTGTTGCCCTCGTGCTCACCGCGCGCGCGATGCGTGATGCCAGTGGACTCGGGTGGATCGGCTTCGTCGCCCCAATGGTGATCCTCCCCCTTCTCATCGTCCTGACCGTCATGGGATTCAGCGCTGGGGCTCAGGGTATGGCCTACGCATCCACCCCGCGGGAATTCAAAATGAGCAAGCTCGGTAAGCATCTGAGTGTCACTCACTGGATACTGCTGGCGCTCGCCTTCGGGGCCGAGTGTATTCGGGAGATGGCCAACTAGTACATGCGTCGTCCCGGGTAGTACATGTGTGAGGAGTAGACGATGACTGTGGTGAGTGACGAGTCGTTGGTTCCTGCCGTCTCGGCGCAGGTTGGCACTCCCGCTCCTCGGGGGCAGGGGACGAGGCATTGGTTGGCCGGTCTCGGAGGCTCAACGATCGCTTCCCTGTTCCTGGGCGGCGCCGGGTGGGTTCTCGTTCTCCTCCTTGCCGCCGGGAACCTCCGTGTGTCGATTCTCCGGCAGACTACCGCGGAGGGCTACCTTGATGACGTCGGCTTCGGCTACGTGATCGTTGCGGGCATCGCGGTTCTCTTCCTCAATGGCCTGGTGGGAATCCTCTGTGCACTCATCGGTACTGCGGGGGCGAAACAGCCGAGTGGTCGCTGGTGGAGCCTCTACGCGATCCTCTTGCACGTGAGCCCGTGGCTCCTCTTCGCGTTGCTCATCAAGGTGGGAGCGGCGATACACTCCTGACTGAATGCGTTGCACGTACGTGTGCGCCTGCCGTTGATGGAAGGACAGACTGTGACAACACCAAATCCGTACGTTCCCGACCCGAACGCCTCTCCCATGATGCCTGCACAGCAGTCGCCCTACCAGCAGCAGGGTGGCGTTCCTGCTCAGGGTGTGCCGCAGCCAGACATGCAGCAAAACTGGCCTGCGCAACCGGTCGCGCAGGGCTACCCGCAAGGCGGGTATGTGAGCTCCGGCTATGGTCCCGTAGCCCCCGTGAAACCTCGCAAGTCGTTCAAGGCGGCGGGCATTTTGTTCGGAGTGGGCTTGCTGCTCGCGCTCTCGCCCTTCATTGCCGGGGCCATCATTGAGCTCATTCCGGGCAACCATGGTGACGGCGGAGACGGCATGTACTGGCTCGCTGTCGCAATGATCTTCTACATTCTGCCGATCGGCCTCATCCTGATCGTCGCCGCCATCATCACCGCAATCGTCATTGCCGCAATGAACTCCTCGACACAGGGCTGAACCGCCTGCGCCGGGTTGGTGTGTGGAAGGGGTACAGCGGGG
>ERZ773006.734-NODE-734-length-13299-cov-36.7319_pt1 | contig 13299 bp, 9 predicted proteins | sample MGYA00580843_ERZ773006 | MGnify/ENA primary metagenome ERZ773006 (study PRJEB29015, sample SAMEA2738011) | human oral metagenome | biome: human oral; feature: human-associated habitat; material: dental | place: China | collected 2052 ... | reverse complement strand
ATCGGCCCAGCTACCATCAAGAAATTGAAAGAAAACGGCATCAAGTTCAAGTAATATTTCTTGTCCCTTGCAATTCCGAAAAAATCTTGCTACAATAGAGCCATTAGAGGTGTTTTGAATCCCACATTTTACAGAAAGTGGCGGCGCTGAGAAGTCCACAAATGTGTCAAAACTGGTTGCTAATGACTGAAAAATTGAAATAAAAGTGTCTTTTTGTTTTAAAGACGAGAGTTGCGGGCGTTGCCCGAATTTGGGTGGTACCGCGGATAAACACATTCGTCCCTGTCATGGATATGGCAGGGCTTTTCTTTTGTGTCTTAGGCAAAGGAGGTTGTCATGAAGCAATCTTTTAACACAAGTAAACTCTATTATGGTTTTCCTATCTTCATTTTGGGGTATCAGGATCAGAATTTTGGACACAATATTACGACCTGTAGCTCCTCTTATAGCCTGGGAGATTGGCTGGTCATCGGTGTTGACACTGAGGAAAATGCGGCTGACCAGATTAAGTACTATCAGAAGTTCACCGTAAATATTCCTGATGAAAATCTCATGCTCGATATGGAGCAGGCTGGTTTTATCAGTCATCGGGAGAAACTGAAACACCTGGCACTAGACTACGATCTTTCTGAACGAACTCATGCTCCGATTTTGGAATCTTGTCCAGTCGTTTTGGATTGCCAAGTAGATCGGATTATCGAAGAAGATGGAATCTGCCATATCTTTGCTAAGATTCTTGACCGACTGGTTAATCCTGAACTCTTGGATGATAAGGGACATTTTAAAAATGACCGTTTTGCGCCGACTTACTTTATGGGGGACGGCCACCAGCGCGTTTATCGCTATCTGGATGACAGAGTCGATCCCATGGGAAGCTTTATTAAGAAAGCGAGGAAGAAGGATGTCAAGAGCTGAATTGCCAGAACGATTAGAAACCGAACGGCTCGTCTTGCGAGTTCGTACAGTGACTGACGCTGAAGATATCCATGCCTACGCTAGTTTGCCAGAGGTCGCCTACCCAGCAGGCTTTCCTCCTGTCAAGACCTTGGAAGATGAGATTTATTATCTGGAGCATATCCTTCCCGAACGTAATCAAAAGGAGAATCTCCCAGCCGGCTATGGGATTGTCGTCAAAGGAACCGATAAAGTTATTGGTTCTGTTGATTTCAACCATCGCCATGCGGATGATGTGCTAGAGATTGGCTATACCTTGCATCCAGACTATTGGGGTCGAGGCTATGTACCAGAAGCAGCGCGTGCCTTGATTGACCTAGCTTTTAAAGAACTGGGGCTTCACAAGATTGAACTGACTTGTTTTGGTTATAATGTCCAAAGTCAACGAGTCGCAGAAAAACTTGGATTTACCCTCGAAGCTCGTATCCGAGACCGTAAAGATGTTCAAGGAAACCGCTGTGACAGTCTGATATATGGTTTGCTGAGAAGTGAGTGGGAGGTAGTTTGATGCACATTTTCATCATTGGGGCTCCGGCTTCTGGGAAAATGACGATTGGTCAAGAGTTATCTCGACTGACAGATGCTACCCTATTTTATAACCATCAAGCTATCGATTTTGCACTAGAAATCTATCAGGACTATACAGAGGAAATGTGGGAATTTGTTCGTGGAATTACCTTTTCTTTCCTTGGAGCAAGTGCAAGAAATCAGCGATCAGTAATTTTAACTGACGTAATTGATTTTTCAAATCAGTACCAGCTGATGTATTTAAAGCAAATTCAGGATTTATTGGATAACTTTCATCAAGAGATTCTGTTTGTTGAGTTGGAAACAAGTCTTGAAGAGCGCATACGTCGAAATCGAACGGAGAATCGATTAAAGCACAAACCCTTAAAACGACATATTGAGGTATCTGAAAGAGAAATTTTAGAGACTGCTGAAACACTTCAATTACATTCTCAACATCAACCGAATGAGTTGCACCACTACTTTAAAATAAATAATACGAATTTGTCTGCAGAAGAAGCTGCTAAGCAAATTCAAAATAAAATGAACAAAATAGAGAAAGGACAAACACATGTCTAAAGAACTTTCACCTAAATACAATCCAGCCGAGGTTGAGGCTGGTCGTTACCAAAAATGGCTTGACGCTGATGTTTTCAAGCCTTCAGGCGATCAAAAGGCTAAGCCTTATTCAATCGTCATTCCACCACCAAATGTAACTGGTAAACTCCACCTTGGTCACGCTTGGGATACAACCTTGCAAGATATTATCATCCGTCAAAAACGCATGCAAGGCTTTGATACCCTTTGGCTTCCAGGGATGGACCACGCGGGGATTGCCACTCAGGCTAAGGTTGAGGAGCGCTTGCGTGGAGAGGGCATTACACGTTATGACCTAGGTCGTGAGAAATTCCTCGATAAGGTCTGGGAATGGAAAGACGAATATGCCACTACTATCAAGGAACAATGGGGCAAGATGGGGCTCTCTGTAGACTACTCTCGTGAGCGTTTCACTCTTGACGAAGGTTTGTCAAAAGCTGTTCGTAAGGTCTTTGTGGATCTTTACAAGAAAGGTTGGATCTACCGTGGTGAGTTTATCATCAACTGGGACCCAGCAGCTCGCACAGCCCTTTCTGATATCGAGGTGATTCATAAGGATGTTGAAGGTGCCTTCTACCACATGAACTACATGCTGGAAGACGGCTCACGCGCCCTTGAAGTTGCGACAACTCGTCCTGAGACCATGTTTGGGGACGTTGCCGTTGCGGTCAATCCAGAAGACCCACGCTACAAGGACTTGATCGGTAAAAACGTCATCCTTCCAATCGCTAATAAATTGATCCCAATCGTTGGGGATGAGCACGCAGACCCTGAGTTTGGTACAGGTGTCGTGAAAATCACGCCTGCCCACGATCCAAACGACTTCTTGGTGGGTCAACGCCACAACTTGCCACAAGTTAACGTCATGAACGACGACGGAACTATGAACGACTTGGCCTTCGAATTTGCAGGGATGGACCGTTTTGAAGCTCGTAAAGCAGTCGTTGCTAAGCTGGAAGAAATCGGTGCCCTCGTTAAAATCGAAAAACGTGTCCACAGTGTTGGTCACTCAGAGCGTACAGGTGTTGTGGTTGAGCCACGCTTGTCTACTCAGTGGTTCGTCAAGATGGACCAATTGGCTAAGAATGCTATTGCCAACCAAGATACAGAGGACAAGGTAGAATTCTACCCACCTCGTTTCAACGATACCTTCCTCCAATGGATGGAAAATGTCCATGACTGGGTAATCTCTCGTCAGCTCTGGTGGGGTCACCAAATCCCTGCTTGGTACAATGCTGAGGGTGAAATATATGTCGGCGAAGAAGCTCCAGAAGGTGACGGTTGGACTCAGGACGAAGACGTCTTGGATACTTGGTTCAGTTCTGCCCTTTGGCCATTCTCAACCATGGGCTGGCCTGATGTGGACTCAGAAGACTTCAAGCGCTACTTCCCAACTTCAACCTTGGTAACAGGTTACGACATCATCTTCTTCTGGGTGTCTCGTATGATCTTCCAATCCTTGGAATTCACTGGTCGTCAGCCATTCCAAAACGTTCTGATTCACGGTCTCATTCGTGATGAGCAAGGACGCAAGATGTCTAAATCTCTCGGTAACGGGATTGATCCAATGGATGTCATCGAGAAATACGGTGCCGATGCCCTTCGTTGGTTCCTTTCAAACGGTTCTGCACCAGGTCAAGACGTGCGCTTCTCTTACGAGAAAATGGATGCTTCATGGAACTTCATTAACAAGATTTGGAACATCTCTCGCTACATCCTCATGAACAATGAAGGCTTGACCCTTGAGCAAGCAACTGCCAATGTGGAAAAAGTTGTCAACAAGGAAGCTGGAAATGTCACAGACCGCTGGATTCTCCACAACCTCAATGAAACGATCGGAAAAGCTACTGCTAACTTTGATAAGTTTGAATTTGGTGTGGCTGGTCACATCCTCTACAACTTCATCTGGGATGAGTTTGCGGACTGGTACGTTGAGTTGACCAAGGAAGTCCTTTATAGCGACAACGAAGAAGAGAAAGTTATCACACGCTCTGTTCTTCTTTACACTTTGGACAAGATCCTTCGTCTTCTTCACCCAATCATGCCATTTGTGACAGAGGAAATCTTTGGACAAATCTCAGAAGGCTCAATCGTCACAGCAGAATACCCAACTGTCAACCCAGACTTTGAAGACCTTGCGGCTCATACTGGTGTGGAAAGTCTCAAAGACTTGATCCGTGCTGTTCGTAATGCGCGTGCAGAAGTAAACGTAGCACCAAGCAAGCCTATCACCATCCTTGTCAAGACAAGCGATAGCGACCTGGAAGCCTTCTTTAACAGCAATGTCAACTACATCAAACGCTTCACAAATCCAGAACACTTGGAAATCGCATCTACCATCCCTGCACCTGAACTGGCTATGTCAAGCGTCATCACAGGAGCAGAAATCTACCTGCCACTGGCTGACCTCCTCAATGTCGAAGAAGAACTGGCTCGTCTCGACAAGGAACTGGCTAAATGGCAAAAAGAACTGGACATGGTCGGCAAGAAGCTCTCTAACGAACGCTTCGTAGCCAATGCCAAACCAGAAGTCGTCCAAAAAGAACGCGACAAACAAGCCGACTACCAAGCTAAGTACGACGCGACCGTAGCACGTATTGATGAGATGAAGAAGTTGGTGAAATAAACATAGAAACACGGTGATGAGCCGTGTTTTTTGGTATAATGGTAGTTAAGTATACTTTTATTAAGAAATGGAGAAGCAATGTCCTTAGTAGATAAAATCAACAAAAAAGAACTAAATTATTGGGATTTTTCAGATGTTGTTTCTACTGGAATTCATAAAATTAGTGCCTATCCAGCTACTATGGTTCCAGATATGCAAAACGAATTAATTAAATTAATCAAAAGTGAAGATAAATCGGTTCAAAATATATTAGATCCGTTTCACGGATCGGGAGTAACTCTAGTTGAGGGGATGAAGAATGATTTAACTCCAATAGGAATTGATATCAATCCTTTAGCTAATTTAATTACTTTAGTAAAATTACAAGGTGTCAGTAAAAATCAAATCAAACTCTCTAATAATAGAATAATTAAACTGTTACGCAAAGAATCATTCGAGTTTGAAATTCATGATTTCTATAATATAAATAAGTGGTATAGAGAAGATTTTATTGAAACTTTTAGTAAAATTAGGGCAGCAATTCAAAAAGAAAGATATAAAAATATAAGACAGTATTACTGGGTTTGTCTGATAAATATTTTAAAAAAATATAGTAATACTCGTAGCTCTACTTTTAAACTACATGTAAAAACACAAGAAGATATTGATTCGATGTCCAATGATATCATTGAGGATTTTATAAAAAACATTGAGAAATCGTATGTTTTTCTTCCAAGTTTTGTTCAGTATAATAAAAAAAGTCTTTATATAGGAAAAGCTGAAGAAATATTATCTGAATTTGCAGACGGGACAGTTGATTTAATTTGTACATCACCACCGTATGGAGATAATTCTACTACAGTAACGTATGGTCAGTATTCGATGCTTCCTCTATATTGGATTGATAAGTCGGATTTAGGAAAATTTGATAAACAGTTAATCGCAAATTATTCCAGTATTGATTCGAATAGTTTAGGTGGAAATCAAAGAGTCAGGAGTAATTTTCAATCTTCTGTTCTCAATGATTTTTTATCTAGAATTGATGCCAAAAAACAAAATAAAGTGAAGAATTTTGTTCTAGATTACCTAAATGTAATGACTGAACTTGTACGTGTTTTAAAGGTAGGAAAGTATATAGTTTTGACTCTTGGAGATCGAAGAGTAGATAATCGAGTGGTTCCCCTGTCAACTATTACAACAGAATATCTGGAATCTAATGGATTTATTTTAGAAAAAGCGATTACCAGAAATATTCCTAAAAAAAGAATGCCCAGAAAAGTTTCAAAGGTCGGTGGAGATTCTGTAGAGTCCATGAATCAAGAACATGTTTTAATCCTAAAAAAAGTAGAAAATAGGTAACTTAATGAATAAAAAAGAAGTAAATTTAACTATTGATTCTAGAATTATTAGTCATTTGGGTGAAGCCTTAATTGATAATGAGAAAATAGCCTTACTAGAATTAATTAAAAACTCATCCGATGCTGATGCTAATTATTGTAATATTGAAATTGATACTCTTTATCAATCTGAGCATGGTCAGGGACGCATTATTATTGAAGATGATGGTAATGGTATGACTCCGTATATTATTGAGAATGCTTTTTTAAAAATAGCTACTTCTTTTAAATCAAATCATCAAAAAATTTCTCCTAAATTCAAAAGACAAGCTCAGGGGAATAAAGGTATTGGTCGATTGTCCTTGAATCAATTAGGAAAATTTATTTCTGTCGATACTAAGGTTGATTTGGAACTCTCTAAGTATTTTTCATCGGAAGAGTTACGAACTGTTTTAGGCTATAATACAAATGATGATTTCTTGAATGATAATGATTTTTATTATTATCATATCGAGATTGATTGGGAACGTTATAGTAAGAGAAATGAATCAATTGAAAACGTTAAACTAGAATTACAAACTTTACTATTCAATGAGTTAACTTTTAGCCATAAAAAAAATCACGGAACAAGAATAGAAGTGTTGGGTCTGAAAGGAATTGATTTTTGGCAAAGTAATCAAACGCAGAAAGAAATTGAACAAGACGTTTTAGAATTTTTAAATCCTTATCTAGATGAAAAATATAATTTCTATGTAAAGATAAACTTAGATAATAGAATTTTTACAAGTAATAATTATGATATTTCTGATATAGAAAATAATTTTCTTTCAAAAGTGGATTTTACTTTTGATTCAAATGAGAAATTAATAAATCTAAATATAAGTAGAAGTAAAAAATATATAGATTATAAAGTTGAACAATTAATTTCAGACTTAAGAAACTGGGAACTTGAGAAAGAGAGTATAATTCCATTTAAAGAATATTATAAAAAATGGGAGAAAGAAATAATAAAAATCGACTTATCAAGCTTGATACAAGCAAATATTTCTTTGCCTAATGTTAAATTTGATAAGTTTCTAACTTATTTTGAAGAAGTTAAAGACGAAGAGCAGAAAGATACGAAACTGATAGAGAAATTTTTCTTGCCAGGTGATTTTAGAGGATCAATCTATGCTTTTGATCTATCTGCAAATAGTCCTATTTCTAAAAATTTTAGAAAAGTTTTAGAAGAAATTAAGGGCGTAAAAATATATAGAAACAATTTTAGGATTTTTCCTTACGGTAGTACAAATAATGACTGGTTAGGGATGTCAGACTATAATCAAAGGAATAAAGGCGTTGTTTTTAAGCAACATACTTCGACTGGTTTTTTTAATATAGATGGAGAACAAAATTTAGAGCTTTTAAAAGAGCTAACCAATAGGCAGGGATTAGTACTAGATAACTTTGGTACAAATTTTATTCTCATTGCAAAAGAACTTATTTATAAGACGATAGCTAAAAAGGATGGTGACTTCTCTAAAATTTTTAGTTTTAATAGAAGAAACATTAAGGAACTGCCTTCAGGACAGATTATAGAAATTGCGGGAATTTCTTTCAGGAAACGTTCTAATGATATTGTTCAAGCTGAGAATAAAGCGGAGCGCCTGATAAGGGAGTTTGACAATATGGATGATAATGAAAAGAAAAATGAATTAATTTCTCTTCAAGAATCAACCAAAAATTTACGAAATGCAGTTAGTCTAAAAGAAAAACAAGTAGAAGAACTGGGAGCTCATATAGATGAGTTCGCACCAATTATGGGAGCTACCATTATAGCGGAGACTTTATCTCATGAAATTATTCGATTATCTAATAATATAAAATCAAGTTCCTCAAAAGTCAGAAATTCAGTTCTTAATGATAATAAAGAAGAAGCTATTTTGGATCTAAATCGGATAGATTCTAGTAATAAATTTTTAGTCCGTTATGCTTCATTACTAGATGTAAATTCGTATTCTAGAAGAAGACGCTATTCTGTAGAACCGATAAAGGAAAAACTTGAGGAGATTTTAGAAAATACTCCATTATTGACATACGGAAATACAACTGTAAATCTTAAAATTACTGGAAATGACTTCAAAGCAAAAATTATTAGTGATAGCTTTAAAATCATCGTTGAAAATTTAGTTATAAATTCGACGTATTGGCTAGATAAGATGAATATCAGTGATTCTTTATTAACTTTTAAACTTGATAATGATTTAGGGAAATTATTTGTTTTTGATAATGGTATTGGAATAGATAAATCTGTTGAAAATCATCTATTCGAAGAATTTGTAACAAACAAACCCGACAATGAAGGTAGAGGTATGGGATTGTATATTGTAAGTGCATTGCTAAATGAATTTGGTGCAACGATTACTTTAGATGATGAAAGGAATCAATATGGTAATCTATATAAATTTATAATCACATTCCCAGATGCAGAGGTATAATTTGATGGTTTATAATTTTAAAGACTATGGTGTGTCAACGATTATTGCAATTGATGATGACTTTTGTGAAATTAAGGATGATGCTTTACTCTCAAACTTTCCTGTTGAAAAAATAGATACTTTAACAAATGGTTGTTATGATAAATATTCTGATTACACAGTCGAGCAGTATTCTGAAGAAGTAGAAGACTCTGATTTTAAACATAAATTAAGCAACGAGCTAAACTTGCAAGATAAATATGCATGCTTTAGATCAACTGGCATTACTTTTAAAGCGATAAGTGCTAATTTTGAACAAATTAAAGAAACTATTGAAGATATTGATGGAACAGATAAATCTCGTAAACATTTGATACTTCTTGATAGAACACTTCAGGATGATGCGGGAGGAGCAATAATTGATAATCTTTTTATTAAAGTTTTAAAGTTTATACATAGTCAACTTAGAGAAAAGAATTTATTACTTCTAATCTACAGCAATGAAGCCACACCAGAAGAATTAGATAGTTTTGAAGGTGCTAAAGGATATTTAAGAAATCTAGGATTAGACGAAAGTATTGCTGAACAATTGGTTCTTCATTTTAATTTTGTTTCAAAGACAGAAGAATTAACAGAAGATTTCTTTGACAATATATTGAAATCTCAGAAAGCTAATTATATCAGTGAATACAAAAATATATTTGAAGAGTCATATAGTAAGTTAACTGAGAGACTTTGGCAGTTAAATCAGAATCAAGTTTTGTTTTATTATGATTATATTAACGAAGGACAGCATGTAGATAGTATTATTTACGAAACTTTTTTGACTAAATTTAAACAAGTTTATTCAGATACTTTTAATAAAGAAAATAATCATAAGGAACTAATTAATCCAATAAGAAGATCAATGCAACAAAGTGTCCAGTCTGTTCAGAAAAAAAGTAAAATACTTCGATTTTTAAAAGAACTTGATTTAGGATTAACTTTTAATGATAGACTCAGAAAAATTTCGGCTAGTACAGATATATCATTTGGAGATGTTATAAAGATTGGTGCAAAAAAATATTTAATTGTAAGTCAAGATTGTGACATGACTATCAGAGATGACGATAATCGACGGTTGTCGTATATTCAATTGGTTGAAATTGAAGATGCGAGTGAGATAGTTACTGAAAAATTACTATCTAAAAAGTTAAAAAAATTGGGTAGTAATGTTGATATTGATGATCCTATTGTTAAAGAAGCTTTGAAAAGATATGGTCTTTCTCAAGATAGTATTAATAAAGTGGTTAATCGTCAAACCCCTACAGATAAATTAGGAACTAATCAAATAAATGATCTAGTGCTTTATAATGATTTTAAAGAAACAAATGATTTTAAGATATATTTGATAGATTGTATTTGGCTAGATGCTTTACTACTTAAATCAAGCGGTAATAGAATAATCCTCTCTGAACAAAACATATTGAATTCTCATGAGATAAGATATGCAACTAGGAATTATTTAAAAAATAAATTTAGAGAACTTATTGATAGAATAGGGGAAGATAGTTCGCAAGATGTGGTTGATAAAATAATTAAATATATTTTTGAAGATATCGCTATTGAATGCGAGGGTATTTTTTCAGATAACGGAGGAACAGGAAAAACTAAACTCACTGGCTTTACTTTGAAAAATATCGAGCGTATTGGTAGATTGGACAGACTTGATGCTATGAAAATTTTTAAATCTATTGTAGACCATGAAGGTAGAATACCTGATATCCGTATTCCATTAATTTAGTTATACTTAGTAAAGGAGCTAACATGACAAATTCTGTAAGTTCGAACCGACCTGAGAAGTACAACATTGCAGCTTTCTTCTCAGGTGTTGGGGGAATTGAGTTGGGATTTGAACAGACCAACGAGTTCAGAGTGGTGTATGCCAATGAGTTTGATAAGTATGCGCGTCAGACTTATCAGTTAAACCATCCAGATACCTATTTGGATGGTCGTGATATTCACGATGTTCAGCCAGAGGATATTCCGGCTGAGCGCGTGGATGTGATTATGGGAGGATTTCCTTGTCAGGCCTTTAGTATTGCGGGTTATCGCAAGGGATTTGATGATGATCGTGGCGATCTTTTCTTCGAATTGCTTCGCATGATTGAAGGGCGTAAACCTCGCGCTATTTTCATTGAAAACGTCAAAAACATGGTAGGTCATGACCACGGCAATACCTTCAAGGTTATTCGTGAAGCTTTGACCGAAAACAACTACTTTATCAAGTGGAAGGTTCTTAACGGGAAGGATTACGGAAATATCCCACAAAACCGTGAGCGGATCTACATTGTTGGTTTTGATACTAAAGAAGCCTACGACTTATTTGAGTTCCCAGAGGAAATAAAGCTGACTACGAGTCTTCAGGATGTGATTAACTTTGGTGATAAGCTAGATGAGGTCTACTACTACCGTGAAGGCAAGCAAAATTTCTATGATCAGTTGAAGTTTGAAGTGACTAGCCAAGATACGGTATACCAGTGGCGCCGTCAGTATGTCCGTGAAAATAAAAATGGTGTTGTCCCAACCCTAACAGCCAATATGGGAACAGGTGGACATAACGTTCCATTGATCTTGACGGACAGTGGTGAGATTCGTAAGTTGACACCGAAAGAAACCTTTAATGTTCAAGGCTATCCTAAATCATTTAAAATTCCAGAAGGGGTTTCCAATGGTCAGCTCTACAAGCAGGCTGGAAATAGCGTAGTCGTTCCCGTGATTAAACGTATCGCAGAAAATGTTGCAAAGGCTTTAAATGAAAGCCAAGGGCAATCTCAACTTGCACGCTCAGGAAAAATTGCCATTATCTACACCAAGATGAATGGACAATTTGAAGGGCAATCCTATGTCAAGGACTTTGTAGATAGCTATGACCAAGCTCTTGAAAAAATCAAGACTTATGATGATGGTTTAGCCGTTCTGTCAGATGAAGAGTATTTGAGACTTGTTAAAAAACAAGGCAAACTCGAATTTTACAGTATTAATTAACGAATATATAAGAGGATTAGTGAAAAACTAATCTTCTTTTGATATACTGAAAATAGAAAAGAGGGTGCTTATGTGGGAACATCTAAAGTCTGAACAAAAAGAAAAATACAAAACCTTAATTACCAACTTCGCTAGCTTGAGCCAAGCTTTCTCTCAAAAGGCAGAATCCGAAGACGAGGAACAAACAGAACATTCTGTCGCTCCGATTGTCAACTCCAAATTCCAGGAGACTGTTTTTCAAAAAGCCTTTAATGCCGTTGGAGAAGATATTGCCAATACTTCCTATGATGCCTCTGTCGTTGTGGATGAAAATCATAAATACCTAGTGGGTATCAAGTCTTTTGGGATTAATTCTGGAGACCAAAAAATCGCTCAGTTTAAGAAGGACTCTCAAGATTGGACGGAATTGCTGGGTGATATCAAATTCCATGCAGATATCTCGGCAGATAAAGAAACAGCAGACAAGAAAAACTATCAACGATATGAAGAGTTGGCACGAAAGATTGCGACCTTAAGAAATCAGAGAATCGAATCTTCTAAGGCACAAATCAAGGGGTTTAACTCAGATTCGGTCAATGTTGAAGCTGTTTATCACGTTTTGATGCCGACACCAAAGGGAGAAAATCCTAGGATTTTTGTTGGCGAGACGACTTATTTACCAGTTGATATTGATAATCTAGTCATTGAAGGATCAACTACTAAAAATAATCCAACTAATTTTCGATTTACGGATGGGCAACACCACTACAAGTACACTGCAGCTGACAGTCAGCTCCACATGACTTTTAATAATAAAGACATTGTAGTAGATACTTGGGATGTCCATTATATCGAAGATCCTTTTTCTCTCTTTGAAAATCTTCATTTACTGACCGCTGAAAAGAGACAATCCGATATCTTAGAAACGGTGTCTTGGGTTATCACAGACAAACATGGAAATGTGGAAGAAAACTCGGGCTTTAATGCCTTTAATGGTGGTTCAAAACTAGCCAAAAAAGATCGTCTGCCACGGATTTTAAAGATTCAGGATAAATTTAAGGATAGTCTTGCTCCAGAAGAACTAGCTTTTGTGACCTTCTCTTTAGAAGAAATTCTCTTGAAAAAGTGGACTAGCAAGGAAGAAAAAGTTCAGATGAAGGCTATTCGTGAGGACTTGATTAACTTTGTTCACAATACTGGCAATAAAAAACTCATCAAAGAGATTGAACAGCTGGTTTATCGTCCAGTTAGTGAAGTTTACATTCCTCTGCCAGACTCTAAGAACTTTCATGACGAAAGGCCAGACTTCTTTGGTCCTGGATTTGGGGCTTTTGAGCCTGGAACTAAAAAATTAGCTCTATCTAAAGAAGAAAGAACTTTTAAACTACGCTTTTTATCTTCTGGTGATGTTATTAACGCCTATATAAATCAAGAAGCTGGAAAGGCAATTCAGTCAACTGATAAGCAAGAAATTCTTGGCAGCTGGATTTTACGAGGAGTCTTCCAGTTGAAAGAACGTGAAGTCTTAACAGGTCAACGACTCAATGAACTGGAAATCAACGGTATTCGTTTGACTAAGTTTAAAAATGGAGAAATCGGTATTGAATTCATCTGGATTGATATTGAAAATCCACCTAGCGATGCTATTGGCTGGGTAGCAAAGAAATAAAAGTCCTGTCACTTTCTCCCATTTAACCTTTGACTATTCCGTAAAATTATCGTAAAATAAAGAGTAAATGATAAAATGAGGTCAGAGTCTGTTCGCTCTGGCGATAGTAGTATAAATGAGGAGAAACGCTTTGGAATTAGAAGTATTTGCTGGGCAAGAAAAAAGTGA
>ERZ773006.725-NODE-725-length-13413-cov-14.3384_pt1 | contig 13413 bp, 12 predicted proteins | sample MGYA00580843_ERZ773006 | MGnify/ENA primary metagenome ERZ773006 (study PRJEB29015, sample SAMEA2738011) | human oral metagenome | biome: human oral; feature: human-associated habitat; material: dental | place: China | collected 2052 ... | reverse complement strand
AGAGAATACATAAGAGTGTAAACTGGTTAGTAGGATTACTACGTTCAGGACAAATTGATGTATTCCGTACACACGTACCAACTCACGGACCAGATAAATATGTTGTGCACAACTACCAAGCTATGTACGACAAAAATGGTAAATACGCAGGTATCAACGAGTACATCTTAGACTTCAAACCAATCGTAGATTGGTACTTAAAACAAACAGGTCAATCATTAGTTAAAAATGGAGTACCTGTAGGTCACGGATATGCAGCAGCACCAGCTCCTGCAGCGGCAGATGCAACAAGTGGAGCTTCTGATGCAGGTCATGGTGGAGCAGCACCAGCAGCGCCAGCACCAGCACCAGCAGCAGATGCAACAAGCGGAGCTTCAGCATAATAAGATAGAAAAAATTATAAAAGGCTTAAGTATTGTTCTTAAGTCTTTTTTTATTTCTAGAGCATATTTAGAGAATATTAGGGAATATTAAGTTATAATATGAAATAAATACACATTAGTGTAAAATAATATTTACTTAATACGGAGAGTATTGTATGAATAAAAATAATGTTTTATCTAAGTTATTTCATAGGTATTTTATTGTTGCTTTAAATGGAATGGCCTTAGGGTTGTTCTGTACTCTAATTATTGGATTGATTATTAAGCAGATTGCCATAAACTTGAGTGGGAGTTTATCGAGTTTCTTACTTGTTATAGCGAGTATCGCAATGGCATTAACAGGTCCAGTAATTGGAATAGGTGTTGCACATGCGCTTAAAGCGCCTAAGTTAGTAATCTTGGCTTCGGGTGTAGTCGGATTTTTAGGTGCATTTGGGTCAAATCTAGGTACTAATAATTTGCTAGATCAAGGTAAATTGATAATTAGTGGTTCTGGTGATCCGTTAGGAGCTTTTATAGCTGTAGTTATAGCAGCGGAAATAGGTAGACTTATTTCTGGAAAAACTAAAATAGATATTATTATCACTCCGTTTGCCACAATAATCATTGGAGGAATAATTTCTTATTTAACAGGACCATATTTAATAAAAGGGATGAAAATCCTTGGTACATTTATAAGAGAAGCAACTGAATTACAGCCGTTTATTATGGGAGTAGTTGTTTCAGTTGTTATGGGAATAATTTTAACATTACCTATAAGTTCTGCAGCGTTATCTATTATTTTGGGGTTATCTGGAATAGCTGCAGGTGCATCCACTGTGGGATGTGCAGCTCAAATGGTTGGCTTTGCAGTAATAAGTTTTAAAGCTAATCGTTGGAATGGATTACTTGCTCAAGGGTTGGGGACGTCTATGTTACAAGTTCCTAATATTATGAGAAAACCAGTAATTTGGATTCCACCGATAGTAGCGAGTGCTATCTTAGGCCCTATAGCAACTATTATTTTTAGAATGGAAAATAATCCTGCTGGAGGAGGAATGGGAACATCAGGACTAGTGGGGCAACTTATGACCTGGCAAACAATGTCATCTTATACAGCTCATTCAGTGTTGTTAGTAGAGATATTGTTACTACATTTTCTATTACCTGCGATTATTTCATATGGGGTATATTACTATATGGAGAAAAAAGGTTTTGTAAAAGCAGAAGATTATAAATTAGATTTATAAAAATTTAAGAACTAGCTATAGAAAAATATAGTTAGTTCTTTTTTTTACGTTTATAGGGAGTGAGTAGAAAATCGTGATTTCGGAGAAACAAGATTTTACGGAATTTATTAAGACACTCCCATGTATATGGTATTAAAATGGCATTGAAAATAAAAAAAGAAGCCCTGTTACTGATGTAATAGGGCTTTTAAGCTTCTTCTTATTAACGTACTTCTTTAATACGAGCAGCTTTACCACGTAAGTTACGTAGGTAGTATAATTTAGCACGTCTAACTTTACCTTTACGTACAACTTCAATTTTTTCAACTTTTGGAGTGTGAACAGGGAATGTTCTTTCAACACCAACACCGTTTGAAATTTTACGTACAGTATAAGTAGCAGAGATTCCTCCACCACGACGTTTGATAACTACTCCTTCGAATTGTTGGATACGCTCACGTCCACCTTCAACGATACGAACGTGTACTCTTACTGTATCCCCAGCTTTAAATTCAGGAATGTCTGATCTTAATTGCGATTTAGTGATCGCTTCAATGATTTTGCTCATTATTCTTTCTCCTTTTTTTACAAAATGTTCTTTATTAATGCTTGATTAACAGAGGAACATCGTAATTTAATGTTTTCACATCTCGACTATTATAACATTATTTCAAGTAAATATCAATAGAAAAATTAATAAAATTTATTATAAAAGAGCTTTTTCCCAAGTTTCTTCTTTGAATCCAAGAAGTAGGATATCATTTTTTAAATCGAATGCTAAAGGACGTTTAATTAACATACCATTTTCGTGAAGTAACGTTAAAGCTTCATCAAGAGATAGTGTTTCTAATTTGTCTTTTAATCCTAGCTCTTTATAAACAAGACCGCTAGTGTTGAATAATTTCTTTAATGGTAGATCGAATGTCTTAATAATTTTTTTAAATTCTGCTACTGTTGGTGTTTTTTCTTTAACATTGAAATATGTTGCTTCAATATTGTTGTCTGTTAAAAGTTTTTTTGCTTTTCTACATGTCGAGCATGTCGGGTATTCGTAAATAGTTAGCATATAATCTCCTCAATAATTTTTTATAAAATCTAATAATTATTGATATTATAATATTTATTTTTATTAGTGTAAAGAAATCTGTTTAGGATTTAGCGTATATGAAAAGCGTTTAGATTAATTCAATAAATAAGATGTGATATAATTAAGTTATAGAAATAAAGGAGAAATACTATGCAAAAAATAATTGTAAAAGATGTTTCTAAAATATATGGAGAAAATAGCAATAAAGTTATAGCGAATGATGCCATTAGTTTTGATATTAATGAAGGAGAATTTGTTGTAATTTTAGGTCCAAGTGGAGCTGGGAAGAGTACATTACTTAACATTATAGGTGGAATGGATAATGCTAGTAAAGGATCAATTAATGTTTTTGGAAAAGAGATTGTCGGCTTAAGTGAAGCGGAACTAACTAGATATAGAAGAGAAGATATAGGTTTCGTTTTTCAATTCTATAATTTGATTCCAAACCTAACAGTTTTAGAAAATGTAGAATTAGCTGGACAAATTGTAAAACAACCGAAAAAAGCAACAGATATTTTAAAATTAGTAGGATTAGAACATAGAATGGATAATTTTCCTTCGCAAATTTCTGGTGGAGAACAACAGCGTGTTGCTATAGCAAGAGCAATAGCTAAAAATCCAAAACTATTACTTTGTGATGAACCAACTGGGGCATTAGATTATAAGACGGGAAAAAATATCTTAAATATCCTAAAAGACTATAGTGTGGATGAGAAAAAAACTGTAGTTATTATCACTCACAATAGTTCAATCGCTGAAGCTGCAGACAAGGTAATAGAAATTTACGATGCTAAGGTGAAAAAAGTAACACAAAATACTAATCCTAAAAGTATTGATGAAATAGAGTGGTAGTGTTATGAAAGCAATAAATAGAGATATATTAAGAGAAATATCAAAAACAAAGTCGAAGTTTATATCGATAATGATAATAATGTTTCTAGGAGTTTTTATCTTTGTAGGTCTAAAAGAAACATCACCTGCAATGGTGAATACCTATAATAAGTATATAGAACGCCATAAGATGTATGATCTAAGAGTAAGCCATAATTTTGGTATCAATGAAGAAGATATGAAAATTATAAATGCTCTAGATAATGTTGATTTAAGTGAAAGTTATTTTATAAAAAAACTCCAGATAACTAATAGTAATGAGTTTGTAAATATTGAATCTTTACCTGAAAAATTAGTTTTGCCTAAGTTAACTGAAGGTGCTTTACCTAATGATGACAGAGAAATAGCTTTAGTTGAATCGCTGCAAGGTAGTTATAAAATTGGAGACGAGATTTCTTTTATTTCAGATAAGAGTGAAAGTAATACTTTAAAACAATATAAGTTTAAAGTAGTTGGTTTTGTTCAAGGAGCAGATCATATAGAGGTATCTAATAATAATCTAGCTAATAAGAACTATTTCGGGTATGTAAAAAGAGATGTTTTTAAATTTGAAAATGTAAGTGGAGTAAATATAAAACTTAAAGATATTAACTATAAATATAGTGATAAAGATTATATTACGGAAGTTAATAAGACTCGAGATAGCCTGATAGAAAAATTAAAAACTCAGCAAAAAATCGACGAAAAAAATTATTTAGAAAAAAATAATAAAAAATTAAAAGAAAATGAAAAAGTAATAAATCAAGCACAAGAACAACTTAATAGTGTTAAAGGAAAACTTGAATTACTAAAAAATGTCGATAGTAAGAGTTACAATGAACAAGTAGAAAAATTGAATAAAGCTCAAAAAGAGATTGATGATAATAAAAAGCAACTAAATATTGGGAAGGCTAGCCTTTCAGAAGAAAGTTATCCTAGATTCTCGGTAGAAAATATTAGAGGTTTAAAAAACTATGCTCAATTTATAGATTCTGCGAGTAGTTTAACTTTCGTTGCTAATGTTTTTTCAATATTCTTATTCGTTGTATCGATTTTAGTTTCACTAACAACTTTAACTAGAATGATAGACGAAAATAGAATAAACATCGGTACTCTTAAATCGCTGGGATACAGTAATTACCAAATTTCTAAGAAATATTTTGTATATGGAGGCTTGTCTACCTTGATAGGTACGATATTAGGTATTATTGGAGCATATTTGGTGATTGTGCCGATAATATATAATTCTTATGCAAGGTTCTTTACTTTTAACACACCGGAGATCGTATACACTCCAAGTATACTTATCGCAGCTTTTGTTATTTCATTAGGATGTATAAGTTTAGCGATTTATATACCTTTAAGAAAGAATCTTAGAGAGAAAAGTGCGTACTTATTACGTCCTAAAGCACCTAGTAAAGGAAGTAGGATATTTTTAGAGAAAGTACCATTCATCTGGTCAAGACTTAGCTTTTTAAGGAAGGTAACCTTTAGAAATATTTTCCGTTATAAAATTAGAATGTTAATGACGATATTTGGAGTTGCAGGATGTCTGACTCTTATGTTTATAGGTTTTGGTATTCGTTATGGAGTAATAAATATTTCTAATGAACAATTCAAAGTTATTAATAAGGTTGATATCGCAGCTACTTATAATCCTTATATAGATAATGAAAGTGTAGAAAAACTTCAAAAAGAGATTGATAATAATAAGAATGTCAAAGCTAGCACCAAAATAAATATTCAACTCGCTACTTTCGAGAGTAATAATGAAATTATAGATTCTGTACAATTAATAACAGTGGATAAAGAAAACTATAAAGACTATATTACATTAATGGATAATAATGCCAAAGGTATTAACTTGCCAAATGGTGCGGCTGTTATTAGTGAAAAACTTGCATATCTTCACAAGTTACAGGTAGGAGATAGCTTTAATGTAGTTGTAAATAATAAAGAATACGCATTTAATGTTGGTGAAATTAATAAGAATTACTTTGGGCATACAATTTATATAAATAAAGATTATTATGAATCAGTATTTAAAAAACAATATAAGGACAATACATTTTTAATACAAACTACAGGTGGTAAGGAAACTGTTGAAAGTGTGGTAAGTGATTTAAATAATAATAGCGATATAGTAAATATAAGTGATAATTCTAAAATACAAGAGATACTTGATAATTTTATTAAAGGGATAGATATTATAGTGGCAGTTATGGTGATTTGTTCAGTTACATTAGCGCTTGTAGTATTATATAATTTAATAAATGTTAATGTATCTGAGCGTATTAGAGAATTATCAACGATAAAAGTTCTTGGTTTTTATCCAAGCGAGGTAACTATTTATGTATTTAGAGAAATCTTTTACTTAAGTGGAGTAGGTATTATTTTAGGCAATTATTTAGGCTATAAAATGTATTTGAAAATAATACTAGAACTCGCGGGTAGAGATATGATGTTTAGTAGTAAAGTACCTTTAGTGGTTTATTTATTAGCATCGAGTATAACAATATTGATTACTATAATCGTAATGATAGTAATGCATAAAAAACTAAAAAAAGTAAACATGGTAGAAGCTCTTAAGGCAATAGAGTAGAATAGGAGAAAAAATGGCAATTATAATTAATGATGAGGCAAAAAAATTATTAAAAGATAAAAATAAAAACTATATATTAGTATCACTATTTCAACAAGCTTGTTGAGGTGGCGGTGTAAATAAAGTTATCGGGGTTTCGATAGCAAGCAAATTCGATAAAGAATTATATTCAAAATATGTAGTTGATGGAATAGATGTTTATATTGACTATAGATTAAATATAGGAGAAAATGTAGAAATAGGTGTAGAAAAATTCCTATTTATGAAATATTTTAACCAGGTAGGGATCACCGCTTTATAGATAAAAAAAACAACTAGAGATGAAAAGTATCATTTCTAGTTGTTTTTGTTTATTAGTTAGAAGATGCAATAAGCTCTTCTTCTTTTTTATGTTTATCGTTGTAGATTTTTTTCATAATACCGATAACGATTGATAGCGCGAATAAACACATTAATCCGATGAATAGGTTTCTAACCCCACCAGAAAGAGTTCCACCAACGTATGAGTAAACTATTGTTGCTGGTAGTTGCCCGAGTCCTGTAGCAATAAAGAATCGCCAGAAACTCATATTAGTAAGACCAGCAGCGTAACTAACGAAGTCGAAAGATACGAACGGTAATAACCTACAAATAAGAATAGCTTTGTCTCCGTAGCGTTCGAAGAACACGTCAATACTTGCCATTGCACCTTTACTTGTAAGTTTTTCTACGACATCTCGCCCTAATCCGCGAGCAATATAGAAACATACCGCAGCCCCTATCATCGCAGTTGACCAAGATAATACAGCTCCTAGAACCCATCCAAAGATAGCAGCATTAGATAGCGTGATTAAGAATGCTGGAATTGGTGCAGCGATTGATTGAAGTACCATTAATACTCCAGAAACTACCGCAGCCCAAGCTCCCCATCCACGTAGATATTCAATTACTGCATTTGTATCAAATTGAGATAGAGTTGCGAATGCTGTATTAATACCAGTTTTAAAACCAGGTACTGTAAAGTAAATTGCGAAGAAAATTGCAAAACATGCAAGTGTAATATATCTTACTTTTTTACGTTGTGCTTTTAATTTTTTCTCTTCTTCAGGATCAACTTCTCTTAAGTCACTAAGTTTTACTTCTTTTTCTTTTAATGCTTTAAGTTCTTCTTTAGTATATACTTTTTGGTATTTAGAAAGTGTTAAAATAATATAAAGATTTATTAAGTTAACGATAATAACACCAACTATAAATGGAACTTTAATTTGATTAAGTGTTCCAGCATGCAATACTTCACGAGCTATATATAGTAAAGTTTTAGTTTTACCTGAAAAAATAGCCATTAGAAGTATAATTGCTTCTATAATGAAAAATGTATATTTACGATTTATACGTTTAAAATATAATCCTGTCATTATACCGTAAACAGTCCAAACGAATATCACAAGACTTTGGTCAGCTAACATTTCAAACTGTGTAAAGAAGAACAGTAAGAATGCGAAGAAGTAACCAACAGCTATACCAACACTTGTGAAATAAAATAATAATCTTAAGCGTTTCATTAAATCTCTCCTTGTGATTAGCTATTATTTTTTAATGCTATAAATAACAGCTGCATATGTTCCATCTTCAGGTAGGATATTTTCGTTACCAGTGAACTTAACCTCTTTACGAGTTTCAACAGCTCCATAAGTGTAAGTAGTATTTGAGATAATACCAACAGGGCAGCTATCTAAGCAAGATAAACATCCTGTATTTTTATCAATAGCACGCTCTAAGTTACCACCGAAGCGGAAATCGATTTGTTTTCCATTACTGTCTTTTACTACTTCGTTGATATCATATTTTTTATCAGCACCGTTCCAAGTAATTTCAGCTTTAATTGGAGTTCCTTCTACATGAGTAGTAGTCGCATTGTTTGGATTCATGTTATTTCCAGGTTTTGCGCCAATCTCAATTAGAGCATTGTAAAATTCTTCTGGTTTAGCATAAGCAGTAAAGATTGATTTTGCACCATTTGTACCACTTTGTTCTACAGAGTTATGTCTTGTAGCTTCATCGAAGTATTTACCGTTAATTTTTGTAAGAACAGTAATAGTACCTGCTTCTTTATCTACTTTTATTGGTTTATCTAGTGATACACCAGCAACATAGTCAGCTGGTTGATTTGAATTTTGTGAAGTTGAATTAGATGAACTACTGCATCCAACAGCAGTAAATGCTAATCCAGCAGCCATAAGGACTGATAATATTTTTTTTGGTTTCATAAAAGAAGCCCCCTCATTCTATAAATTTATTATATATTTGTATTATAACATTTATAGAAAAACTGAACAATATTATATATAAAATATTCTATGAATTTAATTATCGCTGTAGATATACAATTTATAATCGTGAGAAAATATTATTATATTTTTTCACATCAGTTATGTTAAAAATAGTAAAAATAAAATATATATTGAATAAATAATTTATTATAATTTATATATTTTAGATTATAAGACTTTTGAACAACTAAGAAGTGATTTATTGATAATCGTTATCGATAATAATGAGCAGTTTTTTATATAGAGATGAGTATCGTAATTATTAGCTAAATAATCGGAAATATGGTATAATAGTTCAGTTATAAACGAAAATTATAAGAAATTTATGAAAAAAAGTAAAAAACTGGAGAAAGGAGAAAAGAATGTTAATTCAATTAAATAATGTAACAAAGAATTTCGTTGTCAATGAAATTTTTTCAAATGTTAAGTTAGAAATTAACGATAAGGATCGTGTTGCAATAGTGGGTAGAAATGGAGCTGGAAAGAGTACATTATTAAAAATCATTTCTGGTGCTATTAGTTTTGATAGTGGAGAGAGAACTATTTCAAAAAATACAACGGTCGGATATTTATCTCAAGAATTTATCGTTAGAGAAGATTTGTCAATTTATGAAGATATGATCACATGTTTTGATGAAATTATTACGTTAGAAGCAGAATTAGAAAAACTTTCATTTGAGCTAACACCGGAAAATATCGAAAATGATCCAACTTTACTTAATAAATTCGATAGACTACAAAATGAAGTGTTAACACATAAAGACTATCATTATAAGAGTAAGATAGAGAGTGTATTATATGGATTAGATTTCACAAAAGAAGTTTTCGATAAGAAAATCAGTACTTTCTCTGGTGGAGAGAAGACAAGATTATCTATGGCTAAACTATTGTTAAGTGAGCCTGATTTATTAATTTTAGATGAACCTACCAACCATCTTGATATGGAAAATGTAGCATGGTTAGAAAATTACCTTTCAGCATACAATGGTGCAATAGTTATAGTCAGTCACGATAGATACTTTTTAGATAAAGTTGTAAATGTTGTATATAACTTAGAATTCGGTAAACTTAAAAAGTATGTAGGTAACTATTCGAAATTCTTAGTACAATATGAAGAAGATTATGAAAAACAATTAAAAGAATACACTAGTCAGCAAAAAGATATAAAAAAATTAGAAGAATTTGTTCAGAAGAATATAGCAAGAGCATCTACTAGTAAGATGGCTAAAAGTCGTCAAAAAGTATTAGACAAGATGGACCTTATCGACAATCCGAAAAAAGATGATAAGGCGGCAGGTATCGAGTTCTTAATTAAAGAACAAAGTGGTCGTGATGTTCTAACGATTAGTGATTTACAAGTAGGTTATAATGGAATTAAAGTAGGGCAGAGTTATAATCTTTCGGTGTATAAAGGTGACAGAATAGCTGTTGTCGGAAGAAATGGTATAGGAAAATCTACATTAATAAAAACTATAGCTAAGAGGCAAAAAGAAATTTCTGGTTCTGTTCAATATGGAAGTAAAGTGTCATTAGGATACTATGATCAAAAACAAGCGGAGTTTGAATCTTCAAAAACAATATTAAATGAATTGTGGGATGAGTATCCTCTAATGAAGGAAGCGGAAGTAAGAACAGTGCTTGGTAGATTCTTATTTAGAGGCGATGATGTTCTTAAGATAGTAAGAGATCTTTCTGGTGGAGAAAAAGCGAGATTACAACTTGCAAAACTGATGTTGGAGAAAAACAATCTCCTTATATTAGATGAACCGACTAACCACCTTGATATTACGAGTAAGCAAGTATTAGAAGAAGCATTGAAAAATTATGAAGGGACTATTCTTTTTGTCAGTCACGATAGGTACTTCATTAATAAGATTGCTAATAAAGTACTAGATATTACTGATAATGGTCATAATATATACTTAGGAAATTATGATTACTATTTGGAAAAAAGAGAACAAGAGAGAATTGCCCAACAACTTACTAAACAAAATGAAGAAGTAGTTATTGAAAAAGAAGCAAATAACTATATTCTAGATAAAGAAACAAAAAGACGTGTTCGAAAATTAGAGAGAACTCGTGATGAGTTGATGAGTAAAATTGAAACTTTAGAAGAAAAAATACAAGTTGTAAATAATGAACTTGCCAAAGAGGAAGTTTATACTGATATGGTAAAAACTCAAGAATTTAATGAGCAGTTAAAACAGTTGAATTCTGAATTAGAAGAGTTAAATGATTCATGGTTAGAAATTGAAGAGGAATTAGAGAGTGTTAATGGATAGTAAAATTAAAATAACGACTTATGTTGATTCTGAAAAAATACATGAAGAATCTTATCTAGGAAGCTTTTTAGAGCAAATAAGTAGTGAAAAAATAAGCTATAGTGATAAAAATAACAAAAAAATAAAAATTTTTATTGACAAAATAAAAGAAAGTGTTAGTATAGAAAAAGACGATTCAAAAATTTACTTGGCATATACTAAAACAAGTAATGATTATAGTACACAGTATGGTCAGATGAAATTGGAAACACAACTTGTAAAAATAAGTAAGATGGCAAAAAATAGCTTTACTTTATTTGAGATAGTGTATAATATATATTTCGGAAAAAATGACAAACAGCAAAATAAATTGAAAATATTAGTGAAAAATAATTAGTAGGTAATTAGGAGGAATTTTTGGTGAAAAATAAAATAGTAGAATTAATACAAAATTCTTTAGCCAAATTAGAAATTGATGGAGTAGATATTCATGTAGAAACTCCGAAAAACACAGATAATGGAGATTTTTCTTCAAATGTAGCGATGCAATTAACAAGAGTTTTACGTAAAAACCCTAGAGTTATTGCCGAGGAAATAATCAGTAATATAGAAGAAGATGAAGCGGTAGAAAAAATTGAAATAGCTGGTCCAGGATTTATTAACTTTTTCGTTAAAAAATCAAGTCTTGGAAGTGTTGTTGGGAAAATCTTAGAAGATGATTTTAAATATGGTGAAAACAACATTGGGCAAGGTAAAAAAGTTCTTTTAGAGTATGTGTCAGCTAACCCAACAGGAACACTACACGTAGGTCACGCTAGAAATGCTGCATATTCTGATTCATTAGCAAGAATAATGAAGAAATCAGGATATGATTTATCTCGTGAATACTATATCAATGATGCAGGTAATCAAATTAATAATCTTGTGATTTCAGCAATTACTAGATATAAACAGGCTCTAGGCATAGATGCTGAGATGCCAGAGGATGCATATCATGGTGAAGATATTAAAGTTTTAGGTCAAAAACTAAAAGATGAATTTGGAGATTCATTATTAGAAAGAGAAGACTTAAATGAGTTTATTCGTGAGTATGCAGTAGCATATGAAATGGAAAATATTAAAAAAGATTTAGGTGACTTTGGATTAGAATATGATGTATTCTTCAGTGAAAAGTCATTATATGAAAATGGTCTTGTAGATAAAGCTTTAGAATCTTTAAGAGAACAAGGGTTTGTTTATGAAAAAGATGGAGCTTTATGGTTAGAGACAACAGCTTTAGGTACAGGCGATGATAAAGACCGTGTATTAATTAAAGCAGATGGTTCACTAACATACTTAACTAGTGACATAGCGTATCACAAAAATAAATTAGATCGCGGATTTGATTTATTACTAGATGTACTTGGTGCAGACCACCACGGATATATTGCAAGATTAAAAGCAAGTATCGTTGCGATGGGGTATAAGGCAGAGCAATTAGAAGTTCTAATTATGCAAATGGTACAACTTCTAAATAATGGGGAAGTTGTGAAAATGAGTAAGAGAACAGGTAAGGCAATTACACTTCGTGATTTAATCGATGAAGTAGGAGCTGATGCTGCTCGTTACTTCTTAGTAATGAGAAGTGCAGATAGTCACTTAGACTTTGACTTTGCAGTAGCAAAAGAACAATCAAGTGATAATCCACTATACTATGTTCAATATGCCCACGCTAGAATTTGTTCAATCTTACGTCAAGCAGCAGAACAAGCTGATTACGATGTGAAAAACTGTGATTATGAATTGTTAACAGATGAGTACTCAGTAGACTTACTGAAAAACTTAGCATATTATCCAGAAATAGTTGCACAAGCAGCTAAAAACTATGAACCACACAGAATTTGTAATTATTTACAAAGTCTTGCAAGTTCATTCCACAAATTCTATAATAATAACAAAGTAATAACTGAAAATAAAGAGCAAACTCAAAGTTATCTAGCATTAATAACTGCTGTTAAAATAACTTTAAGAAACGCGTTAGACTTAATCGGAGTATCAGCTCCGGAAAAAATGTAATAAATAAAAAAGAAGGGAATCTAATATAAATGGTAAAATTAAAAGATTTAAGCGCAGAAAAAATTAAGGAAATGTCACTAATAGATTTATGTTATGCATATATGGTAGAAGAAGGAATTGAAAAATTAAATATTTATGATTTCCTAGATTATATTAAACCACTAAGAAATGTTGATGATGAAGAATTTACTGCACAAGCTGCATACTTCTACACAGATCTAAATTTAGATGGACGTTTTGTATGTGTTGAAGATGGTAGTTGGAAATTAAGAGATAGTTTATTTGTAGAAGATATTAAAAACTTTGTTGAGCCAAGTGTTCAAAAATTTGAAATCGATGATGAAGACGATATTGAAGAGCTTGGTGAAGAAGAACAAGAAGATATCCATGATGAAGTTGATGCTTTAATCGAAGAAGAAGATATGGAAGAGAGTGAAGATGTCTTCGATTTTGATAATGAGGGAATTGTATCGAAATTCAACATTGCAACTGAAGAAGAAGAATTTTAATAAGAAAGCCGTAAGGCTTTTTTATTTTTTTCAGTCTTTTTTGTTGCATATTATATTAATATGAAGTATAATAGAGAAAGTCAATAAAACATATAGTAAAAATTGTAATACAGGTTCTAAGTTTTTTAA
>ERZ773006.723-NODE-723-length-13418-cov-7.13807_pt1 | contig 13418 bp, 7 predicted proteins | sample MGYA00580843_ERZ773006 | MGnify/ENA primary metagenome ERZ773006 (study PRJEB29015, sample SAMEA2738011) | human oral metagenome | biome: human oral; feature: human-associated habitat; material: dental | place: China | collected 2052 ... | reverse complement strand
GTAGGGACAGACACCCTCGGCTGGAAACCCCACCCAGCCTCCCCCAAGGGGAGGAGCACCTAACGGTAACCTATTTGAATGGTTCTTTCTATCCAAAGGGATGCCACAAAGTAGGGACAGACGCCCTCGTCTGTCCGCCAGAACACAACCAGCGAAAGCCTCCCCAAGCCCCTCAAAAGGAGAAAATGTTGCCTGACGGGATGACACATAGGGGTAACTGGGCGGACAGACGAGGGCGTCTGTCCCTACAGTGTAGTGCTCTATTGCACAGAACAAACAACTTGTTTACTTGTCAACTCTCCACTCGTCCACTCTACCTAATCATAATTTTGAATTTTGAACTTTGAATTTTGAATTACACGTGGGCATCCGCCTCTGTGGATTCCCATGTTCCTTTAGGAACTCTGTGTTGCCTTCAGGCTTCGTGCCATCCGTGTATTCCGTGTTAAAAATGCCCCAGCAAAGAACTTATTGACGCTTTTCAACAACAGAACGAATCACTCGTCAACTTGTCAACTTGTCACCCCGTCAACTCTACCTAATCACAATTTTGAATTTTGAACTTTGCATTTTGAATTACACAAAGTGCTTAAAAGCTATACTGGAAGCCGACAGATGCGAACTCTTTGAGCTGCCAGAAAGCATAATGGGAGTCTCGGCTCACACCGTCATCGAAGCGGGGATAGATGAACAACTGGCTTGATATGAAACGATTGAAGCGGAGGGTGAGGGTGTTCTCCCACTCCAGTTCGGCGCGCTTATAGGTGGTGTAGCCATAAAGACGGGTCTTCCATGAGAGCATATCCATGATTTTCCACTCCAAGTCGACGGTGAACTCCGATCCAAAGTCGTGTAGGAAGTGATTGTCATTACCGATTCCCAACCGCTTTGACAGGCTCCGGAAGCGGGTGTACTTCATGTTATATGCCAACGGAGCAAGGTGTACATTGCCTTTCAAACGATGTTCGAACCAGTCGACCGAGTAGTCCATACCGAGAGAGAGGTTCAATGTGAAAGGTGCAAGGAAGTCGGCATATACCGTTGGATCATTCGACTTATACGCCCGCGAGAATTGCGTTTGTCCGATGAACTGAAGCGTATAGTACCATCGTTTCGTAGCCTGTAAGCCCAGCTTGGAAGTAAGGCGTATCAAGTCCTCCGTACTCTTGAAGCTATGTAACGAGTCCGACCTGCTACTCTGCAAACCGTATCTTAGCTCCAAGCAGTTATCCCATTTCACCTTTTGTTTATTGTTATAATTAGCCTGCATGACCACTAATCCACGTGCAGCATAGTTGCTTTCGCCCCCTCGATACCAGTTTCCTGACACGTAGTTCTGCAAGAACTGCAGGGCATAATCGCCTTTATAAGTCCAGAAGTTAGGCTTTTTAACGAGCACTTCAACCGGTACTTCGATAGGCTCAACAGGTGGTTCTTTCACCCTACTGACCATCTCCGCCTCATGCTGAATAGGCTTTTCTATATCGTTGATGGTCGTTTGCTGCTGTTGCACCGCCCGTTCCGTCGTACTCACTAAATCGGGTCGATTGAGGTAAAGGTGCATGAGATTGGCATTGAAATCACGCTCGGCATTGGCGTTAGAGAACAACTGTTGCGTCACATCCCGATAGAATGTCAATGGGAAGAGAAGCCGCATGTGGTTCTCATCTGCCACTTTCAGCGATGTTAGTTTCTGTTTTTTCGGTTTGAAAAGACTGTCTCTCAACGATTGCAAGGAGTCGGCATAAGCTTGAGCAACACTGCTTGTTGCCTTGTCACCACGCACATCCACGGTCGAACGATGCGATTGCGCAGCCACCTCAAGACCGATTGAGAGGAATAGAAAGAACAATATTTTCTGCTTCATATAATAGATATTCACCAATAATAGACTTACTGAATTGCAAAAGTACATCATTCTTTTTAATTACCTCGCAATTACCTGAAAAAACTAAGCGGAGCCTCCGCTCTATCCTTGAATATCGTTGGGTACAGAAAGCGAAGTGGTCTTTTATCGTACTGATGACACACTTTTCCATCGTTTTATTTGCTACTTTCGTTCTTTTTTAAGAACTTTGTCAACTGAAGTCTAAGCCTTTCTCTATCCATGGGAACGCCCAAATGGACTTTAAAAACCTATAGATTAATTATTTATTCTAACCTACATAATTTACAGAATGAGGCAAATTAAACTCTTACTATTGGCAGTCTGTCTGCTGGCAGCAGGTTCTGTCGTGGCTGCAAAACAAACGAAACATACGTTCGCCATCGCTAACGGCAACTTTATCTACGATGGGAAGCCCATCCAGATACACTCGGGTGAGATGCACTATGCGCGTGTTCCGGCTCCATACTGGCGTCATCGCATGAAGATGATGAAGGCTATGGGACTCAACGCAGTGGCTACTTACATCTTTTGGAACCATCACGAGACGAGTCCGGGGGTGTGGGATTGGACCACAGGAACGCACAACTTGCGTCAATTCATTAAGACTGCGGGCGAGGAGGGACTGATGGTTATCCTCCGACCGGGTCCTTATTGCTGTGCAGAATGGGAGTTCGGAGGTTATCCGTGGTGGCTTCCTAAGGCAAAGGACTTGGTGATTCGCACCGATAACAAGCCTTTCTTAGACTCCTGCCGAGTGTACATCAATCAGTTAGCCAACCAAGTGCGTGACCTTCAAGTGACGCAGGGTGGACCCGTGATAATGGTTCAAGCAGAGAATGAATTTGGTTCCTACGTGGCTCAACGCAAGGATATTCCACTCGAAACACACAAGAGGTACGCTGCACAAATACGTCAGCTGTTGCTCGATGCGGGCTTTTCTGTTCCCATGTTCACGTCTGATGGCAGTTGGCTCTTTAAGGGTGGAGCCATCGAAGGAGCACTTCCAACAGCCAACGGAGAGGGTGATATTGATAAACTCAAGAAAGTTGTCAATGAGTATCATGGTGGAGTTGGACCTTACATGGTGGCTGAGTTCTATCCAGGATGGCTCAGTCACTGGGCGGAACCCTTCCCACGTGTATCGACGGAAAGCGTTGTTAAGCAAACAAAGAAGTATCTCGACAATGGTATCAGCTTTAATTATTACATGGTACATGGCGGTACTAACTTCGGATTCAGTGCCGGGGCGAACTATAGCAACGCAACGAATATACAGCCAGACATGACTAGCTACGATTATGATGCACCTATCAGCGAGGCGGGTTGGGCTACTCCTAAATACAACGCATTGCGCGACTTGATTGCAAAGTCGGTCTCTTATAAGGTGCCCGAAGTGCCTGAACGCATCCCAGTCATCGCTATTCCAAACATAACTTTAGGTAAATCGGTCGACGTAATGACGATGATTAACACAATGAAAACCGTTGAGAACGACCATCCTATGACTTTTGAGGAACTCAACCAAGGCTCTGGTTATGTGCTCTATCGCCGCCATTTCAACCAACCCATTAGTGGAGTCATGCGCATGAAAGGCTTGGCTGATTATGCCGTAGTCTATGTGAACGGTGAGAAGAAAGGCGAGTTAAACAAGGTATTCGACAAAGATAGCATGGAAATCGACATTCCTTTCAACAGCACCTTGGATATTCTTGTGGAGAACATGGGGCGCATTAACTACGGAGCACGTATCGTTCAGAGTTCGAAAGGCATAACCCGTCCTATCACAATAGACGATAACGAGATTACTGGCGAGTGGCAGATGTACCCGTTGCCAATGGCTTCTATGCCTGATACCAACCGATTACCAGCAGGCTACAAAGCAGGTTTGCCAGTTCTTTATAGTGGTTCGTTCAACCTCGACAAAGTAGGTGATACGTTCTTAGATATGGCTCAATGGGGCAAAGGAATCGTCTTTGTCAATGGTATCAACTTAGGTCGTTACTGGAAAGTGGGACCTCAGCAAACCCTTTACTTACCTGGTTGTTACCTCAAGAAAGGCAAGAATGACATCGTAATCTTCGAACAACTCAACGACAAGAAGCAGTCCTCTCTATCGGGAGTCACCGTTCCGGTGTTGTAGTAGAGAAGCCTTACCCCCAACCATCTACAGCCTCACCCCCGCCCCCTCTCCGAATGGAGAGGGGCATAAATACTACTATTAGCAAACAAAGAGGGCGTTTCCTTGATGCGAAGGAAGCCTCTCCTTGATACGAAGAAACGCCCTCTTCAAAGCGAAGAAGGCGTTTCTTTGTTTTTAGTTCTGCTGTTCCAGCTAACGAGGTACTGCCTCGCTATACTGAAACTATATGATACATAGTATTTTAGCAAACTCTTACATCAAACAGAAGTAATCATAATTTTGAATTATGAATTATGAATTTTGAATTGCAGTAAGTCCCTCTCGTTGATTGAAGTGCCTGCTTCAAAGTAGAGACAGATGCCATCGGCTGGAAACCCCACCCAGCCTCCCCCAAGGGGAGAAGCGCCTAACGGGAGACGGTTAGGATTGGCATTTTCGATTGAGGATAACACCACAAAGTAGGGACAGACGCCCTCGTCTGTCCGAATAGGGGAGGCTGCTTATAATGTAACGTGGAATGTTGGAGCGGACAGACGAGGGCGTCTGCCCCTACTTTGTCGGCTCTTGATTATTCGACGAGGGCATTCCGTCGTTATGAAAAGGGCGTCTCTTCACATCGAAGAGAGGCTTTCTTTGCATTAAAGAAACGCCCTCTTCATTTGCGCCCCCACTATTCCAGCTAACGAGGTACTGCCTTATAACACCCCGACCGATGTTCTCCTCTTATGCAAATAGTACTATCTACTCCCCTCTCCATTCGGAGAGGGGACGGGGGTGAGGCTGGTTGTGGGCGTTGGTGGAGCCTCTATACTTCCGGATAAGGGGCGTTGGGTGTCCCTCATAATATCGGTGTTTATCAAAGGCGAAAGCCATCTGCTCCTGTGCATCCCACCCACAGATGAAGCTCTTGTAATCGGCATCCTTGAGCATTACCTCACGATAGTATATGTGTGTCGCATCCCTCCCGTAATCGCTATCTTTATCATTGTCATCACTCGAATCAACCGTTAATAACAACGATGGCATAGGGCTGAATGTGGCTGGATTAGCCCCCTTGACCAGTCTATTCTTCCAATAGACGTGGTGCAAGTCCTTACTCCAATCAGTGTAATCAAGCGATTGCAAATGCTTTAAGTCAGTACCTGAAGGCATCTTCAGAAGCTCAAAGTTATAGACTGATTGCCCATAAGTATAATAGTTATCATTGATGTTTGACGGCGTTAATAACCGATAGTCTTTCAATTCGCGAGGCTGTCCATCGTAATAAACACACGTCTTATCCTGTCCCACATGCCTATTGTCTTTATAAGTAAAGAACGTGGCGGCATCAGCACCCTGCACCACTTTGTCTTGAAAATACACCTGTTTATTGTCCTTGGCATACAGTTCGTTCAAACCTTTAAACGACTTCCAATCGCTGATCCGAAGCCTCTTTGCACCCTCTTCCTGCGCATGCTCACCCACGTAATAGGCGTATTTACAATCCAAATCCCAGTTCCCTTTGCCTATACGGAACGTCTTATAATCGGCGACATGATAGGGCTTTCCATAGATGAAATAGTCCTTTCCGTCGTAAGCCTTGCCGTTCTTTCCCACCTTAAAGGTCGTTGGATCAGCCCCTTTTAGCACCTCCCCAAGATAATAAACATGGTTTTTATCCACGGCATAATCGCCCTCGTTGGTCATAACATGGAATGTCTTGGCATCCGCCCCCTTAACCTCTTGGAGCATATAATACACATGGTTTTTATCCATCGAGTAGCTTCCGTCGATGTCATCTCCAATCCGTTTATAAGTGAAGAAGTCTGCTCCTTTTGGCAACTCCTGCGCTAATGGACTCACAGCTAAGAGTATGCTGAGTGCCAGTAATATAATAGGTGCGCCCGAGATGATATAAAACAACACTGCTTTCCCATGCTTCCTTGCCATCTTCTTAGCCATGAAGATCAAGGGAATGATATATACAGGATAAAGCCAGATAACGAATGTAACCACCCATCTGGATATATCAATAGCCAGCGGAACACTGCTTCTGTCATATAAAAAGAGCGTCCCCAAGGCAACTAAAGGCCATGCAAGAAGGAGTGAAAGGAGTAACATCGAAAAGAATATCTCACCGACTGTTACCTTTCCTCCCATGCGTCTCTTCATCCACGAACAACATTTATCTATCATTCCCATAACGATTCCTTGCATTTAAATTCATTTGCTGCAAAGATACAAAAAAGGGGTGAAGAAGTGAACAAATCAAAATAATTTGCTATCTTTGTGGGCGTGTTTATGGCACATGAAAACCTAATCTTTATGTAGACCAATATAACCAATACCTTATTATATAACTATATCCTCATGCAAAAGAACAGATTCTTTCTCTTACTGATAGCCGTTACTTTCAGTTGTGCCATGCGTGCGCAACAAGCCATCGGACTCATTCCTCAACCGCGCGAAATCGTTGCGATGGGTGGAACACTGCGTTTGCCCGCCACGTTCTCGATAGGTGGTCGACAACTTCCAGATACTATCTTGACGGAAGCCAAGAACTTCGCTGCCCATTACCAGCAAGTGACCAACCGCCAACTCAAGGTTTCGAAGAATCTTAAGAACCCTTTTATCCATCTCATACGCACGACAACCGAGGGCGCAGAAGGCTATCAGCTCCATATCACTCAGCGTGATATTACGATTAAGGCAACGACTACAGCAGGATTTTTCTATGCCTTCCAAACTATTAAAAAGCTTCTGCCACCAGCCTTCGCAGCCCGTCAGAAGATGGAGAAGACAGCCCTCACTCTACCTTGCATGAGCATTACGGATAGTCCACGCTTCGCTTATCGTGGCTTCATGTTGGACGTGGCTCGCCACTTCTTCGGCGTTTCTGAGATTAAAAAACTGCTTGATCTTATGGCGAACTATAAGATGAATAACTTTCATTGGCACCTCACTGACGATCAAGGATGGCGTCTTGAGATAAAGAAATACCCACGTTTGACCACCATTGGAGCTACTGCCCCGGGCACGAAATACTCGGATGTGAAGTTAGGAGAAGTGCGTAGTAACGAACCTTACGGACCTTTCTTTTACACGCAAGAGGAGATTCGGGATGTTGTAGCTTACGCTCATCAGCGACATATCAACGTGATTCCTGAGATCGACATGCCCGGTCACTTCATGGCAGCCATGGCCGCTTACCCCGAGTATAGTTGCGACCTTGCAGAGCAGCACAGCGTTTGGACAGAGTGGGGAGTATCTCATGACGTGTTGAATGTGGCTAATCCTGCGGCGGTGGACTTCGCTCGTGACATATTAAAAGAGGTGTGCGATCTCTTCCCCGGACGCATTGTTCACATCGGAGGGGACGAGTGTCCAGACGATGCGTGGCGGCAGAATGAGGAGTGCCAAAGCCTCTATAAGACAGAAGGACTTCATAACTACCGACAGTTACAGAGCCGTTTTATCAAGCAGATGGCAGATTATCTCCATTCGAGAGGACGCACGACAGCGGTGTGGAACGAGGCTATCACGGCTGAAGGAACAGAGTTAGAGCTGATCAAGGAAGCGAACGTGAAGGTCTATTGTTGGTATCCCGCAGCACAGTCGGCACGCATGGCAGCGGAGCAGAAGCTCGATAACATCGTTACTTTCTTCGGTCCTTATTATATCAACAGGAGGCAGAGTACGGCAGCAGATGAGCCTAACGCAGCAGGCAAGGGAGCGGATAGCTTGCGTGTTACCTATTGTGTCAAACCTGTTCCCGAAGGCTTACCAGCATCCTTACAAACCTATTATCAAGGTGTGCAAGCGACGTTTTGGACAGAGCATGTAAAGACTGTTTCCTACTTAGAATACCTCGCTTTGCCTCGCCTCTTAGCTGTTGCTGAAGCGGGATGGACGCCCGAAAAGCTCAAAAACTACGATAGTTTCCGTGAAAGAGTATCGAAGGATGCAGCCTACCTAAGCCTTGCTGGCTTCAATTTCTGTCGACGAGATCTATTGAAAAAGTATGTCGATAAGATACCTGTCAAGCCTTTGCAGTAATCAAACAGAGTTCTATTTATTTCTAATAATCAACTATTTAAGACATTACAACATGAGTCGAATCTTACCAACTATCACTCTCGTGGGTGTATTAACAGTATTTCCAGCATCGCTATCGAAGCTCCATGCACAGGTTGTAAACCACCCGTTAGGAACAAAAGAAATGAAGTGTGGGGTATTGGGAATTGATCCCCTGCAACAGAAAGTACGCACAAGAGGAAACGATGAGGACAACACAAAGGTAACCGATGGTGTCTATCGTGTAATGAGACTGGCTGTCTTTATGAGTGCAAAAGAGTATAACTCCGAGAAATTCAGCCGCGATTACAATAAGATCAAAGCCTTTTGGACAGAATTGGAGACCTATCTAAATAGTATCTATGTACGTGACTTTGGACTGCAATTCAAGGTTATTAAGGACGAACGATTAGTTGAAAAGACTTACCATCGGGACTATACTTATCAAGATGGAACCCCTCTCATCAATGCAGCTATCGGTATTGACAACTACGATATAGGTATTGTTCTCGACTATTCGGATAGTGGTGGCATGCAAGGACTTGCTTCTGTCGGTGCGATAGTGAATGATACTTGGAAGGCTTCGGGCATTGTCATCAATCAATCCATGCCTACCATCGCCCACGAACTGGGGCATTTACTGGGTTCAAACCACCCCTTCACGCAGAGTCAAGGGATGCTCGGATATGGTACGGAGCCTGGTTCTGGACAGTCAATCATTAGTTATGGATCATCATCGGAGCAGGACTTTGTATCATTGGAGTGCCTCAAGAAGATTCTTGAAAAGACTCCAAAAGCTGATTACCGATTGGTGGAACGATTCCCAAATACGATTAATACCGCTCCACACATTGATCGCGAACGCATGAAGGACACTTATGTTGTACCAGAAGGAACGTTCTTCTCTATTCCTGTTTATGCAACGGATCAAGAGCAAAAAACGCTTAATTACACCTTTAATCAATATGGGTGTACACCGCAGAAGCCCGCTCACTTCCCTGTTTATGCACCACAACAAAGCAATGTAATAGACTTTGGTGTGAGGTATAATGGTACTGGTGCGGAGGTGACAAACTCGAGAAGTATACCCGTAGGAGACTATCGTTTCTGGTTCAGTGTAAGTGATGCTCTACCCATAGAAGAGGCTATACAAAAGCATCAAGCACCCCTTTATGATAGTTACATAGCGAACATCAAGGTCGTAAAAGCTACGCCTTTTAAACTTACAACAACCATTGATAACCATTATGAGAAGGGTGATCTCCTGCATTTGACATGGACAGTTGACAAGTCATTCTTTCGATCAGGAAGTAAGGTGCGAGTGCTGATGTCGGATGATATGGGGCATACCTTCCGCCACGTCTTACTCCCTTCAACGGACAACGATGGCGCTTGTGATGTCTTTATCCCACAACGATTGATGAAGAGAGTGCCTACTTATACTTATGTAGTACCCGAGACTGGAGAGCGAATAGACATATATTTTGCCAGTGAGGGACTGCTTCGTATAGAAACAATCGGTGATGACATCCGCTATTACGACATATCGAATAACTCGAAAAATGGTGGTGGTATTGAGGTTACGAAGGCTGAGGTAGAGTTCAGTGGAGTTCCTGAAGAGACCTATATCACCATTGGCAAAAACGATGAAATACCTCCGAAACCAAATATCACAGCATCAGTACAGGGACAGATGGTACCTGTCACTTATACGGAAACTACTGACGACAACCTCACCACACGCACATGGACGGTGGAACGAGGCGGTAAAACGAGTGGTGTACAGCTTTTTATCGAACGTAGAAAGACTGATACTGCGGGCAACACACCCGATGGTATCTCCACAACCAAGGCTTCAGATGCCATTAACATCACTATATATAAAGGACAGATAACGCTCACGGGCACTAAGGCTGGTACCCTTGTTGGTATTTATAACACGGCAGGTATGCTGGTTAAGAGTATGATGAGCAAAGGAGATGAGCTCCACTTCACAAACTTACCATCAGGTATCTATATTATAAAGGTGGGCGAAGAAGAACTCCGAAAGGTGCAGATAACCCTCTAAAAGTGGGTTTTCTGCAATAGAGCAGCGAGTTATCCTATATAAAGGATACATGTTCTCCCCTTTGAGTGCATGCTTATCAAGGATTTTAACTATCTTTGCAAACAACCTAAACAAATATCACATAGAATGAAAAAGACTTTACTTTCAGTTGTAATCATGCTCCTTGCGCACACGAGTTGGGCACAAGAAGCCTATCATCCCACGCCTGAAAACATTCAAGCACGTCAACAATTTCAAGATGAGAAGTTCGGTGTCTTCCTGCATTGGGGGCTCTACTCGATGATGGGAGTGGGCGAGTGGGTGATGCAAAACAAGGACATTAGCTATCGAGAATATCCTAAGTTGGCTAAGACCTTCTACCCTTCTGAGTTCGACGCAGACGCTTGGGTGAAGGCTATCAAGGACGCCGGTGCGAAATACATCACCATTACGACGCGTCATCATGATGGTTTCTCATTGTTCAAAACAGCAACGAGTACGTATAATTCAGTCGATGGCACGCCTTTCAAAAGGGATATTATTAAGGAACTGGCAGCGGCTTGCAAGCGACAAGGAATCAAGCTTCACCTCTATTACTCACACCTCGATTGGGGGAGGGAGGACTATCCACAAGGGCGCACAGGACTTGGTACTGGGCGTGACAAGAGCAAAGCGAACTGGGCAAGTTACTATCAATTCATGAACACACAACTAACCGAGTTGCTCACAAACTATGGTCCCGTCGGTGCGATATGGTTTGATGGTTGGTGGGATCATGATAGTGATTCAAAGCCTTTCGATTGGCAGTTACCAGAGCAATATGCCCTCATTCACAAGCTACAACCGCAATGCCTCATTGGCAATAACCACCATCAAACGCCTAACGAAGGCGAAGACATCCAGATATTCGAGCGTGACTTACCGGGCGAGAACAAGGCTGGTTTATCAGGACAAGACATCAGTCGGTTACCGTTGGAGTCGTGTCAAACAATCAACGATCACTGGGGTTACAACATTACCGATACCCTTTACAAGTCGCCGAAGGAGTTGATTCAGATGCTCGTGAGGGCTGCCGGTAAGAATGCAAACCTATTGCTCAACATCGGTCCGGAGCCTGGTGGAGCCCTGCCAGACCTTGCCTTGAATAGACTAAAGGCTATGGGCGAATGGTTGAAACAATATGGTGAGACCATCTATGGCACTCGTGGCGGTATTATTGCGCCTCACGACTGGGGCGTAAGTACGCAGCGTGGCAACAAGCTGTACGTCCACATCCTTGATTGCATGGACTCCAGTCTGTTCCTCCCAATGGGCAATCGCAAGGTAAAGAATGCTAAAGTCTTTGCCACGGGTAAGCCTGTTCGATTCACAAAGACGGGTGATGGTATAACAGTTAACATGGGTGAGGCTCCGAAGGAGATTGACTATGTTCTCGAACTCACACTTTAGACAATCTCACGGGATGATGAGTAATGAACTACCCAAGTCCTATCTCTAACGAAGAAAACAATTTATTTATCAATACAAAACATTTAGAAACAACGAAGAAAATGAGAAAGATCCTACTTTCCGTGGCTCTTATGATGGCGTCAATAGCCCTACATGCCACGGATGCAAACTATCGGGTAGTACCTTTACCACAATCTATTACAATGCAGAAAGGCGATGCTTTCGTCCTTGATGGTACAACTTCTGTGCTCTCACTAAGCACCGATGAGGCGATGCAACGCAATGTTCAATTCCTGAAACAATATATTCGTGAGACCACAGGCATTAGTCCCGAAGGCACCAGCAAGAAAGGTTCTGTTATCCTATTAAAGCTCAATGACAAGATTGAAAACGCCGAAGGATATGTCATAACAGTAAAGACAAAGAACATAACTATCGAAGGGAAGACAGCCGCAGGAGTGTTCTATGGCATACAAACATTGCGTAAGTCGTTGCCAGTAGAGCAGGCACAGAACGTCAGTTTTCCTACTGCTCAAATCGTGGATCAGCCTCGTTTCGGTTATCGTGGTACGATGCTCGATTGTGCAAGACACTATTTTAAGGTGGAATTCATTAAGGAGTTCATCGACATGTTAGCACTTCATAACCTTAACACGTTCCACTGGCACCTTACAGAAGACCAAGGGTGGCGAGTGCAGATAGACCGCTATCCGAAGTTAACTGAGGTCGGTTCAAAGCGTGCGCAGACGGTAATTGGGCGCAACACAGGGCTTTATGATGGTATTCCTTACGGTGGTTTTTATACGAAGGAAGATATGCGTGAGATAGTAAAGTACGCCTCCGACCGCCACATAACAGTGATTCCTGAGATCGATATGCCTGGTCACATGCTGGGCGCACTGGCTGCTTATCCAGAGCTCGGATGTACTGGTGGACCTTACAAAGTGGCTGAGTCTTGGGGCGTGTTTGCCGATATCCTCTGTGCTGGGAATCCGAAGACTTACGAGTTTATCTATAATGTTCTCGATGAGATAACGGACATCTTTCCATCGAAATACATCCACATTGGAGGTGATGAGTCGCCTCGCGACAGATGGAAACAATGCCCCCGTTGCCAAGCGGAGATTAAACGACTCGGCTTGAAGGGATCGAACGGCTTTACCGCAGAAGCACAATTACAATGCTACTTCATGAGCCAAGTTGCGAAGCATTTAGCCGCTAAGGGACGCTCGATAATAGGCTGGGATGAGATCCTCGAAGGCGATGTCGACAAGGGCACAACAGTGATGAGTTGGCGCGGAACAGACGGAGGTTTCGAAGCTGCTAAGCGTGGTTTGGATGTCATAATGTCGCCTACTACGTACTACTACATCGATTACTACCAGACGAAGGACAATAGGCTCACGCTCATAGGAGGGTACCTCCCGACAGAGAAGACATATAGCTATAACCCCGTTCCTGATGATGCAACACCAGCGCTAAAGGCGCATGTTAAGGGTGTACAAGCTAACCTTTGGACAGAGTATATAATGGGTCGTGACCTCGCTTTCTACCAACTCTTACCACGTGTGGCAGCCTTGGCAGAGACGGGATGGACCGATAACACGAAGAAGAACTACACCTCTTTTAAGGAGCGCGAGGCGAAGTTGAACATGCTTTACAAGCACTACGATTGGAAGGCATGTCAGGACATCTTCACCCCAGCAAAGTAATAGGAAAGAGCCTCCCAGCCTTTCCCATAACCTCTCCTATCCTCCCCCATAACCCCACCTAACCTCCTCTAAGGGGAGGAGTGCCTAACGGGAACCAGTTAGGGGAGGCTTTTCTTTAATTCAAAATTC
>ERZ773006.718-NODE-718-length-13507-cov-8.45532_pt1 | contig 13507 bp, 11 predicted proteins | sample MGYA00580843_ERZ773006 | MGnify/ENA primary metagenome ERZ773006 (study PRJEB29015, sample SAMEA2738011) | human oral metagenome | biome: human oral; feature: human-associated habitat; material: dental | place: China | collected 2052 ... | reverse complement strand
ACATTTTAATCTTTCTTATTATAACACAAGTTTTTTCGATTTTCACTAGAGGAAACGGATTTTATTCAGTAAATCCAACTAGGATGACACTTTTGTTGCCAAGATGGCCTTTCCTTTCCATCCTTATCAACATTCAAAAAACAAACTAGACCATTATCTGAAAATAGAAAGTTTGACAAAGTCCGCTCAGATTACTGTTTAGAGTTTGTAGATATAAGCGACAAAAACAATCATACTGCACCTTTTGTTGACAGTCTACTCCAGACATATCATAGTTCAAGTAAATACTTTGAAATTCAACAGTTCTTACAGGCGCTATTGTATTCTAAGAAGTCAATAGAAGACTTTCTAAGCAAAACCATAATTTATGTGTTCCTAGAACAGAAATTTATGCTCTTTTTGATTTTACATGATATTGAAGTTAGACTAGTACAACGGCACTTCTAAAACAAGCAAAAGGTAGCTAATTCCCTGTATAGCAAGGAGTTTCACTACCCTTTTTACTTTTTTACACATCCTGTTTGATAGACTCATTTTAACATCACGAGCCTAGTCCAAAGGAAATCGCTAGGCAAGAGATAAACTTTCAGATATTCGCAGAGAGATCATCGCCTCTTTTTGTCGCAAGCATTCTCCTCTCCTAATCATTTTCTACCTTATCTTCTACCTGAGGATAGAGAGTCGTTCCCCAAATAGAAATCGTCCGCTTACGCACTAGTGGCAAATCGGTTTTTTCATAAACCGTACGCCACCATTCCCAGGCAAGTCCGGTACACTCCCTAATTTTGATAGAGAGATTGCGAACATTCCCTTTCAAAGGAATACTAGTGGTAAAGTGAGCCGTCAAATCCTGGCCATTTCTGTCCCAAGCCTTAGGAGTCAAAACTTCTTTACCTTGATAATCATAGGATAATTCATCCCAAGTAATGTAATATTGGGCAACATAGGCACCACTATGATCCAAGAGTAAATATCCGTTTCTGTAAGCTGTCACCTTAGTCTCAACATAGTCTGTACTGTTTTGAAAAGTCGCAACTACATTGTCACGTAAAAAAGAAGTTGTATAGGAAATCGGCAAGCCTGGATGATCTGCTGTAAAGCGACTGCCTTCTTGAATCAAGTCCTCTACCATATCCACCTTGCCTGTTACAACTCGGGCACCCGAACTCGGGTCGCCCCCTAAAATAACTGCCTTCACTTCTGTATTGTCCAAAATCTGCTTCCACTCTGTCTGAGGAGCTACCTTGACTCCTTTTATCAAAGCTTCAAAAGCAGCCTCTACTTCATCACTCTTACTCGTGGTCTCCAACTTGAGATAGACCTGACGCCCGTAAGCAACACTCGAAATATAGACCAAAGGACGCTCTGCAGAAATTCCTCTCTGCCTCAAATCCTCTACCGTTACAGTATCTTGAAATACATCTCCTGGATTTTTAACAGCATCTACGCTGACTGTATAATAAATCTGCTTAAAATTGACAATCTGAATCTGCTTTTCACCCGAATGGACAGAGTTAAAATCAATATCAAGAGAATTACCTGTCTTTTCAAAGTCAGAACCAAACTTGACCTTGAGTTGTTCCATGCTATGAGCCGTGATTTTTTCATACTGCATCCTAGCTGGGACATTATTGACCTGACCATAATCTTGATGCCACTTAGCCAACAAATCGTTTATCGCTCCGCGAACACTTGAATTGCTGGGATCTTCCACTTGGAGAAAGCTATCACTACTTGCCAAACCAGGCAAATCAATACTATAAGTCATCGGGGCACGATCGACCGCAAGAAGAGTGGGATTATTCTCTAACAAGGTCTCATCCACTACGAGAAGTGCTCCAGGATAGAGGCGACTATCGTTGGTAGCCGTCACGGAAATATCACTTGTGTTTGTCGACAAGCTCCGCTTCTTTCTTTCGATAACAACAAATTCATCGGGTAGCTGATTCCCCTCTTTGATGAAACGATTTTCAATACTTTCTCCCTGATAGGTCAAGAGTTTCTTTTTATCGTAATCCATAGCTAGTATAAAGTCATTTACTGCTTTATTTGTCATCTTCTACCTCCTAATAAGTTCCTGGATTGAGTTGCATAAACTCAGACTTGTTCAATGAAATCAGCCGTGGTTGGACTAAGTGATCCAAAACTTCCTCGTATAATTCTTCTGAGACATTGCGTCGCCGTCTGGCTAGATAAGAAGTCGGAATGACCGTATTATCCAACATAAATACCTTATCTAAGTCAATCAAGGTTGGTCTTGTAAAAGGATTACGAGCTAGATCCGGCTCTTCTATCATAAAGTTCTTGACCAAACGTCTGGTCAAGAGGGCTGGTTTGAAAGTCTGATTTTTAACTAACTCTTTGTTTTTAGTCATGCTGTTGTCAATACAGATATACATATGATTCTTTACAGCCAAATCGCTACTAATAGTCGGAAAAGGCAAATAAAGAGCTACAACATCTCCTCTCTTAATCAAGCAAGAGCACCCCCTTTTCTCCTAATGTAACATAGACAGGATTGACCAAGTCTTCTGATTGGCTCAGAATTTCCAAAGTTTGAGTTTGGCGCCCTGTCAATTTAGTAGCATCTTGTCTCTTCAATACAAAATGCTTGTCGCCAATTACCTTGACACTATAATCCTTCTCCAAAGCTGACTGGTAAATCCACATCAGATCTTGTCTGTCCTGAGAACTCAAGAGAGAAGGATTTTCAAGCCTCCCGACAGCCTGATAAAAATCAAAAACAGGAGCTAATTCCTGCCAATCTGACTGGCTAGTTGTCAAGGCTAGAAAAAGAGCTTTGCGAGCTGATACTTCTTGGTTAGCCTTGAGAGTTACTTTTCCCTCCAAGTTTTTTAGAAATTGGGAAACTCCAGAAAGCAAATCTTTCTCTAACTGCGAGAAATAAAAACCTTGCTCTCCCAGACATAAGTCTTTCAAGTCGCTTTCTCTAGCAAATAAGAGTTCAAACAGTTGATAATAAAAGAAAAATATCTGGCACTGGGTCGCGCTCATCTTTTCCTTATCGGCTTCTTTTTTTAACCAGAGAAAGGGCGACAGATAGCTAGATTGAGACATTTCCTCCACCTCCTATTCTTTTTTAACTGGAGCTTCTGCACTAGCTGCCACTTCCTTTGACTGGATACTTTCCCACTGGTTGATTTCCTCTGAGATAAGACCTTCGCATGTCTTGACAAATAGGGCAAAAGCCTTGGTTTTTCCTGCATATTTCTCTGTTTGACATTGATAGAGGAATTTTTCTCTCTCCAGGAGTTGCGCAGTCTTTTGGTAAGAAATCCAGTGTTCCTTGGCATTATACAAATTGAGAATCCCCTCACACAGCAAGCCTAAACTGGACAAGGCAACCGAAATCAAACGGTAGCGATCACCTGGCATAGGAATAGCGCAAAAAACAGCTATGAGGAAACCTGCCACTATTTCTGTTATTTTTAATACCTTATAGCGTCTACGATGTTGAACGCTTTTCTTTAAAAAATGAGCTATCTGTACGTCTAATCGATCTGTTAGGTACATTTCTTCTGGCGTCATGTTCGTAATCCCTTTCATTTGCTTTGATAATCATAGTATAACATATTTGAATATCAAAGTATAGTAAAAACTGGACTATAACTTATTATAAAATCCAAATATGAAATATTTGTGAAATAAGGGAAAAATGTCACAAAAAGGATGGAACAAAAAGTTTCAAAATGATAAAAACGCATAATACCTTGCCTTAAAAAGCTTGATATTATGCGTTTTATCAGAGAAAGATTTTCTGAATGTTCACCTCAGATTGAGTTTTTCCAACATTCTATCAATCACTATTCTAGCTAGCTTCTGACTAGTCTAGGCTTTGCTTATCTTAGCTGAGCAAGAATAGTTTTGAGTTTCTCAATCAACTCATCTTCTGTGTTGTCAGACTCTTTCTCATTGGCTAGGAAGGCAACCGCTTGAGCGAGAGCTTCTCGTGCTTGGTCAAGAACTTTCGCATCTACATTTGTAAGGTTGCTTTCTTGCAGAACCTTAGTCAATTCCTTGGTCAATTTCTTGAGTTCTGACTCTTTCTTACGACGAGCGATGAGGAAGAGAAGGAGACCAAGAAGGGCGAGTAGGCTGCCAATCATCGTACCGTACGGAAGATGACCTTGCTCTTTGCTTGTTTCTTTCCTTTCTTCTTCATCCTTAGTCGTTTGCTTGCCTTTCAAGGATTCGAGAGCTTCTTTGATCTTAGCAGTAATCTCTTTCAAGCCTGCCTCTGTCAAGTCAGCATTTCTAAGGGCTTCTTGACCCTCTCCGAGAATGACCTTCGCAGCGTCGATGACAGATTGATCAATACCATTCAAGTCTTTCAAACGAGTTTCCAAGTCTTGAATCAAATCTCTTAAGACGGATTTATCAACCTGTTTCTCTTGAATCGATTGAGCGCCTCCAGCGAAAGCTACACTTCTACGGCTACGAGCTGGAGCTGTCACAGAACTTCCAGATAGCCTTTGTGGAGACTCTGCTTCTGTCGCATTTCCTGTTTCCCTCTGTTGAGCAGATGGACCAGTAGCTTGATCCGTCGAATCTTCTGAATGAGGTGGAGCACTTGGAGTAGTAGTCTGAGTTTGCTTATTTGCATCACCTTGACTACCATCATCAGATGGAGCTGGTCTATCTCCTTGACTAGCCGTATCCCCTCTACTGTCTGAACCTGCTTGGTTAGCACCATTACCTGGTGTGTATGAATTTCTTTGGTTAATACGATCAGAAAGATCTTCAAGAATTTTATCGAGGGCAGTTAAGCCGTCGTTCTTCGCTTTGTCAACTCCGGCAGTAGTTGTCGCTTCGTTGACCTTGCGCTTCGCTTCTGTTAAGGCAGCCTCTACTTTGCGATTCGCTTCGGCTTTCTCTTCATCTGTCAAGTGTAGCGTCTTCGAAATCGTATCTTTCTTCGCGGCTGCTGTTTCTTCCAGCTTGCTAATCGCGTTGGCGTTCGTCGTAGCGGTCGCACTAACCTTGTTGATTTCACCAATACCGTCGTTCTTCGCTTTGTCAACTCCGGCAGTAGTTGTCGCTTCGTTGACCTTGCGCTTCGCTTCTGTTAAGGCAGCCTCTACTTTGCGATTCGCTTCGGCTTTCTCTTCATCTGTCAAGTGTAGCGTCTTCGAAATCGTATCTTTCTTCGCGGCTGCTGTCGCTTGCAGTTCACGCTTGGCCCCATCCCTATCAATCGGATCTGTAGCTTGAATACTTCTATCTGACAGAGGGGAGATATAGTCTTCTTTTGGAGTTTCTGTTCCTTGATTGACAATTGCTAAAATCGCTTTCAGAGGTTCTTTTCCTATATTCTCTTTTCTATAATCAGTCGGAGTAAATACAGCAGTCCCGTCAGTCTTCACTAGCGTTACAGCAACAACTTCATACCCTTCTGCATGAGGATTTAACCAGTTATCACTATTACGACCACCTCTAACTAAAAAAGCTTTTACCTGTGTTCCAGATTGAATATGAGAACTTGGTAAATTTCCTGGCATTCTCACAGTAACTATTGGCTTCTCATTTGCTTTTCCTTTTAAATCTTCACTACTCGTATCAAAGGTAACTTTAGGAAGATGGAAAATCATTGTTAATTCTTTTTGTACACTATGACCATTTTCCGCAATTGCTGTGACAACTATTCGCCTAGCTCCAAAAACATTTTGTGGTGGTGTACCAGTTGCTCGCAATACAGCTTTTCTAGTACCTTGTCCTTCTAATCGAAGATTTAAGTTCATTCCTTCTAGACCACTTACAGTGATATTTCTAATATTCGAATTATCTGATTCTGCAACCCAAAACAAGTCTTTACCGTAGAATGGCGTATTATTCTGAAAATTCTTAGCAGTTCTATCATCGGTTAAATCTGTATACTTTCCATTTGGACCCGGTCCCCTTCTTCCATAACCAACTCTTAGATTTGAAGATATTGTATCTCTCTTACCTCGAGAATGTGAGGAGAAGCTCCCACCATTCTTTAATTGGACTGCCTTTTTATACTCCTCAAGTGCAGCATTAAAGACCTCCTGATTGACAAGCCCATTTTCTGATTGCCCTAATGCTTCGTTGAGTTTATCGTAGGCTTCCTTGAGTTTTTGGACTTGTTCTGGATTTTCAATGCTGATCTTCAGTTCTTGGAGGAGAGTATGGATTTTTTCTGATAAAGGATAGCTCCCCTGACCATTTGTGTAGTCTGTAACTTCCTCCGTCGTTTCTTTGATTTCTTGATTTTCTGCTGGTGCTAGCATTGCAGGAGGGGTTAGTTGTCCTCTACGACCTCGCCCCCGTCTGGGAGTTGGGCTTACTTCACTTGTAGTCGCGCTCCCTCCTTCCCCAAGCTGAGCTGGGGATGTGAGTCCACCAGCCAAAGCCTTGTTGACCTCCTCAGTCAAGGCTTTCATGACTTGAACCTGGGCATTAACCTCCTCTTGACTGGAGTTTGGATTATCAAGAACAGCTTTAGCTCTTGCTAGACTTTCCTCTACACGAGCATGAAGTTCTTTCATAGAATCCAGAGTCAGATTGGCAAGTAAAGCTTGTAGACTAGTTTGAGCAGATTGGGCAAGCGACTTATCTACAACTATACTGATTGCCTCTGCTTGATTCTCTTTCTTACCTTCTTCGCTATCTTTTACTAGAGACTTGTTTTTATCTGAACTTTCTTGATTGCCTTGGGTAGAAGGCTCTAGCTGGTTGGGATTTTTACCAGAAGTTTTTTCGCTTAAAGCCTCAGCCCCATCCGAGGAAGAACTTATAACATCACTGGTTCTAGCCACTTCGCTCTCTGTAGCTGGAGAAATATCAGGCGTTTGCGCCTGTACTGTCCCATTGGCAAAAAACATCAGCGCCGCAACGGCAACGCTGGCAGCACCAAAGTGGTACTTCCTTATTGAATAACGGAAAATTTTCTCTCCATTACCATCATTCTTTTTCTTGAACATAAGTGAATCCTTTCCTTGCCTGAGAGCTTCCCCGAGCTTAGAAAGCGCGCAAAAAGCCGACAGACGATAATATATAAACTCTATACTAACACTTCTGACATACAAATCAACCCCCTCGCTGATAGTATAGAGTCAGAAAATGCAAGAAAAAAGCGACATTATATATATATATATATATATATATATGCACAGACGTATAAAACCTTTTGATACAGCCTATTTTTTAACAAAGATACAAGAATTATACTATATTTATATATGTACAACATCCTCTGCACCAATGTTGCAATATTATTACATTTTGATTACACACACATTTCGAAATATATGATAGAAACCTGAGTATTTTATAGTAATTCCCTTCCTATCAATTAGGTCAACAGTTGAGTGTTGAATGTTGAAACACCCTAGCCTCAGCAAAGGACTATGATCAGCATTTCCTAGCCAATAGGGCTCTCCAAATCACCTATTTAAGTCCATCACTAGCTTGGTCAGTAAGATACAGACTGCAAGGCGACGCTGACGGGTTTGAAGAGATTTTCATTGAGTATAATTTTAACTTCTTACTTTTCATTCCTATTCCTTAAATAAAAAGCTCACTAAAAAAGTGAGCAACATTTCCAATGAGATACTTCTGTTGACGAGCGCGTCTCTCCGCCCCCTCATTGCCTTGCGAAGAGGCTTGGCGAATCGAAAGGAGGTGTTTTTTCCTGTTTTCAATTCTACTTATTTTTGCACATTTTTTTAATTTTATCAAACAAAAAAACGCAAGCCGAAGCCTGCGAAAAGTTTTTTTATAACCATTTAATTTCTTTCACATCTGTTTTACGAACTTTAGCATATTTCTTAGCGCTTGTAAAATGTAGAGTAACCGGTTTAAACACTCCACTTTTATCTCTTCGTAAACCTAAAATTGCGGATCTTTTGTTTCTATCTTCAAAAAATATGACGTCCAACTTCATAGTGTTTTTAGATAAATCTTTGGCTAGGATACAACAACTTGTTATCTTAGAATAGAAGATATCACCGATAAAACTATACAAAGATATCCTTTCTATAACATCGTTGTACATGGGATTATTTTTATATTCTTCCAAAATAAAAACACCAGCTTGAATAGCAGGTATTGTTTGACTAGCATAATCTCGTGTGATTTTGTGCAAGCCAAATAAGTGATGTAAATCAGTCAAGCAAAAATCTACTTCGAAAGTCTCTAAATGCTTATAATTCGTTGATACTTGACATGTTTTTCCATCGAATTTCTCTTGATAATCTAAAATACAATCAAGTAATTTCAACGACAAACTCCATATTTTCTCAAAATAAAAAAAGCACGGGGCAGTTCTCACTACTGCCCAAAGTGGATGATTAGAGTCGGCTTCTCTAACTCCCTATGTTGTGCTTATTAGGCTTATCGCAAGGGAACAGTTTTTAGCTCTGCCAAGCCACATAGCGTGCTTACTACTATGTGTCCATGTCTCCATGGATTGCCGAGCGGTTTAACGACGTTTTGGGAGTCGGGATAACGAGAAAAGTGATACTTTTACGTTTTTTCCAACTTAATTATGACATCTTTCTTTAAAAAAGTCAATATTTATCGCTTTCTTTAACGAAAAAAATCCCACAAGAACGAATCCTGTGGGGAGATACACATTTTAGAAAAGCTTTCCTTTATTCTACTATTTTTCTTGTATTTTATCATTCAGTATGACAAAATAACCAAAAACTACTCGCTATCCCTTCTCACATTACCCTACATATCGTTTGATATGCGACTGATAGTTCAGGGGAAACTTCAAGGACAACTTTTCTCTCATCCCCTATGCAGGACTTACTATTTCATTTCTACTCCTATAGGCTCAATTTGACACTTTTCTTCTTCGAATTGCTCATATGCCTACTAAATAGTGAGTTCGATTTATCCAAATTTATTTTTGTCTATTTTGATGAACACTTCCACGAAGATAGTCTGAAAAAGAATCCGCCCCAATTTTCCTTCTCTTTTTAAGCATATTATTCCAGATATGATTGCCCTCTTGTTCAGTAATAAATTGCGCTTTAAACGCTTCAACCAGTATATCTCCTGTTGTCATATGTTCTAAAGAAAATTCTTCTACATATTGTTGAACATCTCTTAGGTTATTACTTCCTAATATCCCATTATGCTTTTTCGCTAAGGAAATAGAAGCCGCTTCGCCCTTACCAATAACCTTGTTACTATCATGATTTCTTGTTAAATTTCTATATAATTCGTATTCTTCAGTTCCAATGTCTATGCTCACAATCTCAGCCGAACCCTTAGCTACCAACTGGTCTATCCTAGATTTTAAATGGGGGATTGTAGGTATATTGATTTCATCATACACCTCTTGTGGAATAACAATTTTACCCGAATAGAGCTTTTCTAAAAGATATTCAGTGCCAACCCATAAAAATGCTGAAATACAATCTGTATCAATAAATACACGACTAGTCAAACGACAACTCCCCCTCTTCATCTAGCCCATATACAATATCATATCTGAAAGCATCTAGTAGCAGTTCCTCATACTTCCCTTGTGAAATTCTGTTATTTTCTAAAAGTTGTTCAGTCGATTTAATATAGTGTCCTAATACCATTTCCTTTTTACTTTCTGACAAAGGACGATATAAACTTGTATCATAGCCTAATCTTGAAGCTGTCTCTATAACACTAATATCCATATTTTTAATTTCTTCTGCGTCAAGGTATCCATCATTCCGCAATCTATATAACATAGCTTTATGACTGATACCATAAAACTGACCTAATTTTATAATATCTTCTACTTCAAGATGAGTTCTATTGGCACTTTCTCTTATTTCCTCAACCATCCTATACAGTGAAGATGGGGAAATTAAAAAATAAGAAGCAAACTGATCCGCTTTTCTTTCAGTTTCATCTCCTTCACCAATCAAAATAAAACTGACTGAACTCTTCTTCACCTCATCATAATAAAGATGATACAGTTCATGTGCTAAAGAAAATCTTTGCCTTCCTAATGACATGTCTGAATTGATTACAATGAGACTTGACTGAGTTCCTTTATAACAGACTCCGCTAATATTCTTTCCGAGTCCATAAAATACCAGCGTCAAATTTTCTATCTTTTGTACCAATTTAAAAATATCTATCGGCGCTTCACCATCAGCTCCCAACTTTTTTCTAAGATTTGAAGCTTTATTACTTAAATCCATTTTATCAATCATTTATTTTGTCTCCAATAGCTGATCTATCTCAAATTGATTCAATACAATTTTATTGATTTTCGCTAAAACTTTAAGATCTTGGTCTACTATTTTATTTTTTCTAAACGATATGACACACTGTTGTTCAGCTTGTTCGCCAAACAAAAGATATTCAACCGTACAACAAAATAGGGCAGATAGTTTCTCAATAACATCCGACGTGATATTCCTTTCACCTTTTTCCATTTTGGCAATCATGCTTTGATTCAAAGACAAATATTCAGCAATCTTATCTTGAGTAAGATTTGAAGATATTCTAAGTTCTTTTATTCTTTTTCCAACATCACATACATTTATCATATTCATACACCTCTCATAAAAAGAATAGCACACTCTTGTCATAAAGTCAATTTTTTAAATAAAAAAATTATGACAAAACAAGGGAGCAATTTATTGATGCTGCTTAAAAATCCAAAATTGATGATATTAAACCTATTTGATGAGTTCATATCAAAAATCGTATCTGCAACCTCAAAACAGTACTTAAAGCTATCCGACTCGGTTTACATTGTCAAATTTATACTCAATGAAAATCAAAGAGCAAACTAGGAAACTAGCCGCAGGCTGCTCAAAACACTGTTTTGAGGTTGTAGATAAGACTGACGAAGTCAGCTCAAAACACTGTTTTGAGGTTGCAGATGGAAGCTGACCTGGTTGATGAGATTTTCAAAGAGTATTAGACTTTATTTGAGAATAACTTTATAGTTTGATTTTTATTTAATATAGTAGCAAAAATTGAAGTAAATATCTCCACCAGAAAACGCATACTATTAAGGCTTTTCAAGACCTAATAATATGCGCTTTTCTGCTTTGAAAGACATTCCATTATTATTTTACTGTTATCAAGCCTTCAGGCTCGACTGTAAATTCTGGTTTCTCTGCTATCGTACCATCTTCTTTAAGGTAATACCATCCATCATTTGATTTGACAAAGGCATTAGAAACCATGTCCCCATTTTGACTATCAAGATAGTACCAAGTCTCCTTGTATTTGATCCAGCCTGTTTTCATAGCACCTTCTCCATCGAAATAGTACCACTTCTCAGCGATTTTCTTCCAGCCTGTCGCCATTTCGCCTGACTGGTCAAACCAGTACCAGTTGCCGTCTGTGTGCTTCTTCCAGCGGTCTGCAAGCATATATCCTGAACCGTCAAAGTAATACCAGGTACCATTAACTTTCTCAAACTTATCTTTTGGATAAGAACCATCTGAGTGTACATACCAGGTGCCAGTATCGTTCTGTTGCCATCCTGCTTCAATCGTCAAGCCGTTTTCAATATCCTTCTTAAACTGCTCACGGCTAATACCCCATTTGGCAAGATAAGGATAGGGGTCAATGTGATCTGAGTGATTATCGGGTTGGTTATTGGTGCAATATTCGTGTGTCTTGATACCTGCTAAATCAGCAGTATCAAGCGTTTTCGGTATCCCAGCCTCGTCTGCTAGATTGCGCAAGAGTTCGATATAGAAACGATAGTCAATCAGAAATTCTTCTTTCGATTCATGACTTTCAATCAGTTCAACTTGTGCATAACCTTCTGCATTCCAACCGCCCCCAACGTCCCAGGCACCATTATCAACAGGTCCTACCTGCATAACACGACCATTACCGACTACGTGAGAAAAGAAGCCCAATTCAGGATCTTTTCTGTAATGGTAGTCAGCCTCATTTTGCACCGTTGAGTTACGGTTGCCTGTGGAATGGGCATGGACTTGCCTATATGGTTGCACCCCGACTTGAGGCAAATCTGTTCTTAATTTACTCACATCAATTTCCATATTCTACTCCTTATCAATTAAAACAACTTATTTTTTACAATCCAGAACCAGAAACTCCTTTATTTCTACCTTACAAAGAAGACAATCCTAGTCACGATTAGGCTTGTAGATAGAACTTCAAAACGCACTATTTTGACACTGTAAATAGGACTGACAAGGTCTGCATTCTATCTACAATAACACCCCAGACTAAAAAGCTTTTCAAAAGTATATTTTTACAGTCTCTATATGTCCTTTTCATAAATACTATACTTTATTATATCATATAAAAGAAGTCAAAAGTCTATTAAACTATTTTCAAGACCAAACTAAAGATGACAGCTCAAGTTTTTCGATTTTCACTAGAGGAAATGGATTTTATTCAGCAAATCGAGCTAGGATGACACTTTTGTTGCCAAGATGACCTTGCCTTCTTTTATTAAAGGATGACGGAAAAGCGAAAAGTACAGCTGAATGGTCATGGCAACCCAGATAAGGGGTTCGCAAAGGATAACTCCCTTATAGCCTGCCCAAGGGATAATCAAGACCACAAAAGCGATTTTCCCGATTAGTTCGATAAAGCTAGAAACCAGAGGAAGGACTTTTTGCCCCAAGCCCTGCAAACAATTGCGATAAATCAATAAGAGACTCAAAATAGGATAAAAGGCTGAACTGATTTGCAGATAGAGACTTCCATTTTCTATCAAGTAACCATCTGTCGAACTAGCCAAGAAGGAAACCAAGGCTGGACTGGCAAAAAAGAGGAAGATACAAACAAAAACTGCCCAGGATATACTTAAACGACTGCCGATTCGAAGACCTTGAACAATGCGATCTGGTCGCTTAGCACCTAAATTCTGAGAAGCAAAGGTCGTCATCGAAGCGGAAATAGCGGTCATAGGAAGAAGGGCAAAGGCCATAATGCGTCGAGCCGCCGTCTGGGCACTAATAATCACTGCACCAAAGGTATTAACAGAAGACTGTAAAATCACACTGCCGATGGACACAATCGAACTCATTAAGCCCATAGCCAAACCTTGCTCCAAAAGATCCGCATACAAGGTCTTGTCCCATTTGAAATGCTTAAACTGAGGCAAAAGTTCTGGCACGCTCTTACGGATATAGTAAAAGCAAAGAACCGCTGATAAGCCTTGCGAAATGATGGTAGCAAGGCCCGCGGATTGGACTCCAAGATGCAATTGCGTAATAAAATAGAGATCCAGAACCACATTAACCAGAGCAGAGAAAATCAGAAAACCAAGCGCAGCTAGACTGTCCCCAATGGACCGCAACAAACCTGCAAAGAGATTATAAGCAAAGCTGACACCAACACAGGTCACAATCATAGAAATATATTGATAGGATTGGGGAAGGATTTCTGCAGGAGTATCTAGGTATTGCAAGAGAGGATACAAACCAAGAAAGCCCAGCAGCATCACTACAATACTCAAAAGAGCACCTAAAATCCAGGTGGCTGCTACTGCCTCCTTGATTTTAGTGAAATTCCGAGCTCCATAATA
>ERZ773006.716-NODE-716-length-13530-cov-47.8551_pt1 | contig 13530 bp, 10 predicted proteins | sample MGYA00580843_ERZ773006 | MGnify/ENA primary metagenome ERZ773006 (study PRJEB29015, sample SAMEA2738011) | human oral metagenome | biome: human oral; feature: human-associated habitat; material: dental | place: China | collected 2052 ... | reverse complement strand
ACGCTATAAGGACCATTAATGCAATATTCAATTAAAAATTATGCCGTATCCCAGCGTCAATGCGCCATGTATTTTCTACAGTAGCACCAAAGTTTTTAGTGAATGTACCATATAGATATGTACTAGGACGGACACTCCAAGACCCACCAATTTCAGCATCGAGCCATGTATCCTTCAAATCTACTGTTGTTTGTACTGTTGGATTGCCTGGTGCGGAATATGTTGTATTTGCCTTACCAGAGAATTCATGAGCTAACGCTAATTTAGCGAAGATATTGGATTTTTCTGTTTCTTTCCCAATGCCAATACCAAGTCTGCCTACAGCAGAGTTCACAGCATCAGCTTTCACATGCATGGAGGCAGCGCAAGCAATAGCCGCATCATAAGATACACCGTTCAAACGGCCCACGATGAATTCTACGCTATGGTCGATGTAAAAACCATTTTGTTTCTTAATACGTTTACCGTATTCAGCACTTAAGGAGGTGCCAAATGTATAGTAGTTACCATTGACTCGATATAAATAGAATCGGTTAATCACGCCTTGTTAACGATATACTTCATATAAAACACTGCTATTGTAGAACGACAAATGCTGCCGTGACAGATAATTATATATTTCCTCTATAGAGAATAGAATATTTAATTGATTATATTTACTTGCCACACTACCCCATTATTGTATAAAGTCTGAGAATCAACCTGTAGCCTGTGACCATTTTGGTCCTTTCGCCACCAATGCTTGACCTCTTGTGTACTACAGTTTTTACCGTTTCAAGTCTCTACCGAAAAGTCTTGATGCTTTCAGAATAATGACCATTCTCCGTACACCAAATTTTATAACGCTGATATACAGTAGAGTTATTATCCTCATAATCACTCTGCTCCATGTAATCCTCCATAAAGAGGATTATCTTTTCACTATCATGTTAGTACCGCGTAGAGGCATTCTTCACAAACTGCGGCAGGTTCAAATGCATCCCCTACAACCAATCAGTTCAGAATTCTTCTCTGTGCTTCCAACTTGGCAACTTCCCTCTTCAGTTTTTTGTCCTAATCAGTTTCATCAAAAAGCCGCTCAAAGGGAATGCTGATAACGCGACAGCTAGTAAAGATGGTCATATCATTTACAGACAGATGATAATAGGTATTAATGTACAGTTTAAAGAGCGGTTGAAAGTCAAAACTATTTTCATGTAGAAACCTATCGTTGATGGTGTCGTTACCTATCATGCTTTTAATCTTAGCCGGATTAAGCACAATACCCTTGCCAAGCTTTGAAATATTCACAAACCGAACAACTGCCAGCCTATCAATATCCTCGCTTAGCTGTGAGCTATTGGTGTTGTTCTTTTAGGCGATAAGTTTACGAAAGCACTGTATATCCATAGGAGTCGAGTACCTTCAAAACACTTTTACAGAGTGTGACCTTGCCATTGCACGTACTTGCTCCTTAAAGAATCGTCATATATTCGATTCTCGTGTCTCCGGTCAAGCCATAGCCGAAAATCTTTTTCAGAAACCGAGCCTTCTCCATGTCGTCAGAAATGATTACCCTTATGAATTTATTCCAACGCTCACTATGTGCTTGTGGCGCCCATTAGAATTTGATTTACAAGTATACATAGATTATAAAAGTCGTAATCTCTATATAAAATCAATTAAGGCTACGCCTTTTGTTACATATAGTCCGTAGACTTATAAGTAACGCGACAATAGAATATATTTTGGAGGTTTTTCATTATGATAACAGAAAAAATAGGTAATAGAATTAAAGAATTACGTAAATTAAAAGGACTCAGCCAGGAAAGGCTTGCATTTAATGCTGATTTGGATAGGACATATCTTGCAGGCGTTGAAAGTGGCAAAAGAAACCCATCTGTTAAAAGCCTAGAAAAAATATTAAATGCACTTGATGTATCCTTTGAAGATTTTTTCAAAAAAATATAATGTTGATTATAAGTAACATATCTTGTATAATTTAAGGGGTAACATAATGAAATTGATGATTCAAGATCCTACTTACTCTGGTAGCATGAAGTTAGGTGAAGCGTTAATAGATGCATGTAAACTTGGCGTAAATGGTGCCGGAGCATACGCGTTTGCTGAAGAAAATGGAATTGATTTATTTTTAGGTGACATAGATTTTGTTAAGTATATTAAGGCTAATAAATATGAGTTAATAGTCGGGACAGACTCTATTACTGATCCTAAAGCAGTAACAAGACTTAGGGAATACTGTAAATTGTATAACAATTTAACTGTCTATGGATATGTACATGACCCAAGAAAAAATCTATTTCATCCTAAAATTACTTGGTTTGAAACGAGAAATGGAGGTCTATCAATAATAGGATCTGGAAATTTAACTGAGCGAGGACTTTTTCACAATATAGAGATGTATTCCTACAATATATTGAGTAACAATGAAATAGCTCAAGTTAAATCAGACTGGTATAATTGGTTGGACTATTCAATAAACAATAATTTTCTTTTTGATATTACTGACCCTATTATTGATTATGCTGTAAATTTAAGTGCCACAAAAAAGTTTAGAACATTTGTAACTTCCGATACTACTAGCAATAAAACATGTGAAACAAAAGAATTAGATAGTATTCTTAACAAGCTATATAAGAAACAACCTAAAGTTACTTCTGTGAAAAAAACTATTAATCCTCCAATTCCAAGAATTAAGAAAATTAAACCCAAAAAATCGACTTCTATTATCAAAGCATCAATACCTACAATAGCACCTGTAGACGTTACCTCTCCAACAAATCCTGTATGGTCAATCTCGCCAAAGGATAGAGTTTTAGTGGCAGAAGTGCCAAAAGCAAGTGATAGATGGAAACAAATTAATTTCGATAAGGCCTCATTTCAAAATTATTTTGGTGCAACCGCTGGTGAAACGGAAAGTACATACAGAATCCTTTTAAAAAGTGTAAATCCAGAAGGTAAGTTAGGAGAAACTGAATCTAGGCCAAGTGTATCTGTTGCAAGTCATAATTGGCGATTTGAAATTGCTGCAGCTAGTGGTTTGCCTTATCCTACTAGCTACGAAAGACCATATGTGATATTTAGTGAGGCATCAACTAGATCCTTTATTTATGAGTTAGTTATGCCGGGTGATTCTAGATATGCAGAGGTAAATCATTTAGTTAACAGTTGGAAAAAATCACATCATGTTACAGGAATCGCAAGATTTATTACAGATGTAGCAAGCATAAAACCCAATACGCCAAGTTTAGGAATTTGGAAGGTGTAAGTTTGTGAAAAGAAATATTAAAACAGTTCATTATTTAGGAAGCAAAATAAGAATGTTACCTGAAATAAAGAAATGTATAGATGAATTAAATCATACAGGTGGAAGAGTATGTGATTTATTTAGTGGTTCTGGTGTCGTTTCTGAATTTTTATTACAGCAATATGATATTTTAGCTGTCGATATCCAAAAATATTCAAGTGTATATTGTAAAGCAAGACTTACTGGAGGAATTCAAGAAATTGACTCAAAGAAACTAGAATTAGAAATAAAGGAATCCATAAGTCGAAAAACGCTTTTAGATAAGTTTAAACCTATTCTGGAATACGAGAGTAAAGGTATGGAAAAATTGTCTTATGGGCATATAGAAACTATTTATGAGATTATAGAAAAAGGGTCACTATATGCATATCTAGGAAATTATGATTATGCTGATGGTATTTTGTCTTGTGCATTAAGAAAAGTTTTTAGCGATGTAAAAAATATGTTAGGCGAGGAGATGAATTTGGTAGATTCAACTATAACTCGCTATTATGGTGGACTTTATTTTTCCTTTAGACAAGCAATAGATATAGATGCTATAGCTACGTATGCTTTTCGACAAGAAGAACCATTAAAAAGCAAACTTCTTGCTGCTCTGATGGGAGCAACTACAGATGTAGTAAACACTGTCGGAAAACAGTTTGCTCAACCCTTAAAAATACGAAATGCTGATGGTTCATTAAAAACAAATTTAGTAAAGAAAATAAAAACGGATAGAGAATTAGATGTTTTTGACAAATTCAATACTTGGTTACAGTATTATATGAAAATACCCCAAAACAAACATGATTTTAAGGTAGTATGTGATGATTATGCCAATGTATTGAAAAATTTATCACCCGGTGAAGTCGAGGTAGTATACGCAGATCCACCTTATACTAGATATCACTATAGTAGATATTATCATATTCTTGAAACCTTGTGTTTGCATGATACCCCCTCAATTTCTACGACTTTTCCAAATGGTAAGGGTGGTCTAAGTAGAGCAATCTATAGAAATGATAGGCATCAATCACCATTTTGTATAAAAAGCAAAGCACCAGAAGCATTTGAAAACCTTTTTAAATACGCAAAAAAGGCACAAGCTTCAGTTGTATTATCTTATTCGCCATTTGATAAAGCTAGTGGAGTAACACCAAGATTATTATCTATCGAAGAAATATTACAGATTGCAAGAAAATATTATGAAAAAGTAGAAGTTATATCTCCAGGTCAATTTATGCATAGTAGATTTAATAAACTGGATAACAACTATGAAATTAATTATGAGGCGGAACGTTTAATAATATGCAGGAAGTGAGATTGTGATATTAAACAAAAATGATATTTTAAATAAAAAAATGATTAACCCGCATCTTTTAATTTTGGGAGATAATCAAACAGTTCTAAAAGATTTAAAAGCAACATATGAAGAAACAGTGGATCTAATCTATATAGATCCTCCATATAATAGGGGTGATAATTTTAAATTTTATAAAGACGACAAAAAACATAGTGAATGGATACAAACTATGCAAACCACAATACTTAAACTGAAACAGTTATTGAAAGCAGATGGAAGTCTGTGGATTTCCATAGATGATTCTGAAATGGCATATTTGAAAGTTTGCTGTGATTCTATTTTTGGCAGGGAGAATTTTGTTACAACAATAGTATGGCAAAAAAGAAACACAAGAGAAAATCGCAAAATATTTTCTAACAATCATGAGTATATTTTAGTATACGCAAAAGATAAAAAGAAATTTAAGAAAAAGCGTAATCTCCTACCTGCAACTCCAGATTTACTAAAACGGTATAAAAATCCAGATAATGATCCTAGAGGACCTTGGCAGTCGATTACTTTATCTGTACAGGCTGGCCATGCGGTTGACTCTCAGTTCTATCCAATTATTTCTCCAACAGGTAAAATTACAAACCCTCCTAAAGGCAGATGTTGGATTCACAATGAAAATAAAATGCTAGAAGAGATAGCAAATAATAATATATGGTTTGGCGCTAAAGGTAACAATGTTCCGCGCTTAAAAAAGTTTTTGTCAGATTCAAAAATTGGAATTGTGCCTGAAACATTATGGAGTGCTAATTTTGCTGGAACCACAAAAGACGCAAAACAAGAATTGTTGACACTTAATATTTATGACAAAGATATTTTTGATACGCCAAAACCAGAAAAACTATTATATAGAATTATGCAAATTGCGACTGATAAAAACGATTTGGTGTTAGATTGTTTTTTAGGTTCTGGAACAACAGCTGCGGTTGCACATAAATATGGCAGAAATTATATTGGGATAGATTTTGATGAGCGAACATTTAAATATGCATACGAGCGACTAAAAAAGGTTTGTCAAGGAGAAAGTGGTGGAATATCTAATGAAATAGGATGGACCGGCGGAGATAATTGTCTAACCTGTAAATGGTATAAATACTAACACGCAGCATGCCTAACCCTTTCAAAATTATAATGACTTAATAGTTCATTACTCACTTAGATGTAAATCTTTCATGAAGGCATTACTAATACTCTACACATAAAAAGAGCTTTCTTATTTAAAATACAAGCCCCTGCACTTTGATTGATGTAAGAGCTTATCTCTTATTACTATTGTTTATTTTGCTCTTTCAACATCTACTAACCAGCCTACAGTCTTATCGTACTCTTGCTTGCTGTCTCAAAAGCCACACTCTCTTCGTAAGCTGTATGCAGGCGCTTTACAACCTTAACCAATCTTACTTCTTCATACCCAGGAATTTTGATACAGTAACTTCTTGCTGTATGGCTTTAGCCATCATCGACCTTGTGCACCTCCATTGCTCTCTCACGGTCAACGATAATCAACCCCACATTGTAAGCGAAGATTGGTATTTTAAGGTAGCGGAGTTCTTTGCTGAATACTTTCGCAATAGCTTGTAGGAATTGTTTACGTTTTTTTCTAGTCACATTAAATCTTATTTTCATTATATGAGTACCTCCCTCGTTTTTGGTATTACATATATCACTCTAAAACAGCATAATAACAAGCTATATATGAAAAATGACCATGTTGGAGCATAATTTCTGCCCTAATATGGTCATTATCTTATTCTGAGTTCTTCATTTTTATAAAAATTTAGGAAATACTCCCCTCCCTGCTCCGGATGAGCAGGTACCAATTGCCCTCAAAACAGCCAGATTCGCTATATTGTCCTCGGCTATTCTTCGCACACGCCTATCGGCAATATCGAAGTAGATAACTGCCACCTTAATTGTTATCCCAAACTTGTCCTTGATTTCTAATTTTTACCTCATGATAGCGCTACCTCATAAAAGTATTAACCATAACGGTCGATACTATTCATCACTCTGAACCAGAAATTTATCAACTTACAGCTTTTGTAAGCTGTCTCCCACGTTATTAGTAGAACTAGTAGTAATAGCAAAACACCAATCTCTAGCTTGCCGTATTTTGCTCCGTTTACGGCGGCTCTGCACCTGTAGTCTACTCTTTTCCGTGGTAAATGAATAATACCTATATCATACTATCCCTTTCTATTACGCAAACGGGGCTGTAACAAAACAGCCCCTTTTTGCATTAAAACTACAAAATAGTTATATATTCAATTAGAAATTATGCCGTACACCAGCATCAATGCGCCATGTATTTTCTACAGTAGCACCAAAGTTTTTAGTGAATGTACCATATAGATATGTACTAGGACGGACACTCCAAGACCCACCAATTTCAGCATCGAGCCATGTATCCTTCAAATCTACTGTTGTTTGTACTGTTGGATTGCCTGGTGCGGAATATGTTGTATTTGCCTTACCAGAGAATTCATGAGCTAACGCTAATTTAGCGAAGATATTGGATTTTTCTGTTTCTTTCCCAATGCCAATACCAAGTCTGCCTACAGCAGAGTTCACAGCATCAGCTTTCACATGCATAGAACCACCACCGACAACAGAAGCATCATAGGATACACCATTCAAACGGCCTACAATAAATTCTACACTAGGATCGATGTAGAAGCCATTTTCCTTCTTAATACGTTTACCATATTCAGCGCTTAAGGATGTGCCATATGTATGGTAATCACCGTTCACACGTTGTCCACCTACGGAGTAAAGCTTATAATCATTGGATAATCTATTACCACGTGCAATGATATCTAAATAACGACCATCATCATGTTGTTTTGTGCCATACAAGGCGATGCCGCCAAGTTTGCCATCACCACTACCGTTGGCATATGAATTACTAGATGTACTGTAATCAATAGCGCCGCCAAAAATCCAACCATTAGAAGCCTTATGATCGTAGCCGACTTGTACCCCATTATACGTCATATGTGCATCAGCACCGTCTGTGATTTTAGATTTACCGCCTATATATTTTGCCCATACACCTTGGTTTGTATTAGCTAAACGAAGATCTCCTAAACGGCGTTGTAAATCATTGGTATTACTCTTCCATGCCATAGCGGTCGATGTAAGAGCAGATTTTGAACCACTCACTAAGGATGATTCACTAGCACGATTAATCTTTGTTGTATCATTTACAACAAGACGCCCCTGTGAGTCAAAATGATCTGCACCAAGCTCTGCAACAGCACCTGGACTCGTAATACCTTCGTTAATTTGTACGGTTGCACTCAATTTCTTGTCTTTTCCCGTATATTGTAATTTATCGGCTAAGTTTTGTATTTGTTTACGGTAACTAACATCATCTGTTAAGTTGGCACCATCACCTTGTACCGTAATATGGCTATTATCTGCAGCATGCTCAACAACAATTTGACCTTTCCCTGTTTCACTTGCTGGTACGCCGGACTTGTAAACAGCATTCACATATCCGCTATAATTTTGAATTGTAATAGGACGCGCATCGATAGGATGAAGTATACCTGCTGCTGTTGGATTCGCACCGCCTACAAGATTGCGAACCTTACTGCCCTTATATAGATATGCTGCATTATCCCCAGATGGACGTTCTCTTTTAGGGGTAGGACGCTCCATACCAATCCATTCATTATTCCAAGTCCCTCCATTTTGTAAGTAAATGTCAGCACCAGAATTATGAGGGTTCTTATTGCTTTCAGCATATTCATTTAGTACAGCACCCGTAAGTTTAGAATTAGGTGTTGTAAAAGCTAATGCTATATTCGTTGGCATTTCGTTATGATTTGGATCACGTCCATAATCCTTATTAATTAACCCTACATTCCCAACAGCGACCAATTCTTTAGACCCTGGATGTTTACCATCAGAGCCAGTATTAACGTATACATCACCCTCTTCTGCCACCACAGAGTAAGTATCAGAAGTTTCTAAAGGATGCGTGATGATACGTCCACCACCATCAACAATGATATGACCACGTTGATTAGCTTGTAAACCGACACCGATAGCATCGATATCTACATTGCCTTTGACGTGAATATTAGTATCTCCATAATCTCTATCAGGATTGTCCTTGCTGAGTCTTGGCACTTTACCGCCGTAACCAGCATACACAGCGCTCATATAGTAATGACCGAGTTCCCTTTTTGAGGCTGGTGCATCATTCTTAAGGCGTACAATCAAATCTTTATCTACCGTCAATTGTGATCCAAATCCATTATAAATACCTGATACATTTTTAGTTTTACCTGTATCTGTTAAGCTTTTACCATGCACATTAACCGTCAAGGTATCCTCTATATGCTTAACTTCTGGTTGTGTTTGTACAGGTGACCCCATTGTTAATCCAAGCAATTCCTCCGCTTTATCACTTGTGGCATTAATTTCTGTAGCAAATGCAGAGCAGGTCATTCCAGTTAATACCAACGCAGCCATCACAGCCGATACATTTCGTTGTAATTTCATAAAAATCTCTCTTTCTTACCTCGCTTAATACGAGGCTCTCACAGAACGCATTTATACGTACACCCTAAAAATATAAAAAGACCCCCTAAGTCCAACTTAGGAGGTCTTGTTTATTTCACACACTTAGTAAATAGTATATCCTATATTATTCAGGATTGATGATGAAGGACAATGCACTGAAGTATTTATTTTGCTCACCTTTAGTTTGAGTTGGGAAGCCCACTTCAACGCCTACTACGTTAAGGCCGTTAGCGCTTACTGCAACAGTTGCTTTACCGTTTTCATCAGCTTTGCTTTCGTTAGTAAGATCGTTAATTACGTCTTTGATTAAAGGTGCATTTGCATATGGTTTGCCTTCTTTCAAGACTTGAATTTCATATGTATCACCTTTTCTAAGAGTTAATGGGTTAACAGATGGAATGATTTGAATGAAAGCATCTTTATTATTGAAAGGTTTTGCTTCTGCATTCCAGTAGTGAACGTCATATTTAATGGCATGTGTACTTTTTTGAGCGCCTGGTACTTCTGTGATTGGTTTATGAACTGTTTTACCATCTTTGTCTTTTGTCCAGTAGCCATAGTCAAAATCAGTTACTGTAATGCCCAATTTATCATTTGGTACAACTACTACATTTTTTTCATGTTTAATAACTTGTACAGGAATTACCATGCCATTGTTATCTAAACCAATGATGCTTTTTACCATTTCTGGGCTATATGCATCATCAACAGGGCCTTCGCCAAGTACTAGCGCTTTTTCATCTAAGCGGTTAGCAAAGAATACGCCATGCGCATCAACGGAAGAGCACACACAACCTGCAGCCAAACCTACTGCAAATAAAGAAGCTAAGATTTTCTTATTCATAAGAACCTCCATAATCAATAACTTTTTCAATAAACTTGTTATTATTATACAGCGTTACAAATATTTCGTATATACTAATACCCCTATCAGCAAGTTATTATGCGTATTTAGTATATTAACTTATTTTTATACCCAATAATCATAAATGATAAAATTATCACCTATTTTCATGAATATATGACTTGTAAGAATATGTTAGATAAATACTTATAGATTAGATAAAAAAGGCGCTCCTTAAGGAGCGCCATTATATCCGCATGAGATATTATTTTTTATTCTTCGCTGCTTTCGCACGTGCATTACGATCAAGAATTGTTTTACGCATACGAATGCTTTCAGGTGTTACTTCAACAAGTTCATCATCGTTAATCCACTCAAGAGCTTGTTCCAAGGAGAAGATACGAGGTGGAGTCAAGCGTACCGCTTCATCAGAGGAACTGGAACGCATGTTGGTAACATGTTTTTTCTTACATGGGTTAACATCCATATCAAGTTCACGTGTATTTTCACCAATAACTTGGCCTGCATACACGTCTTGGTTAGGACCAACGAACAATGTACCACGATCTTGAACGGAGTTCAAACCATATGGAGTAGTTTCGCCATTTTCGAATGCTACCAAAGCACCACGTGTACGGGAAGGAATTTCACCTTTATATGGTGCATAACCATGGAATACATGGTTCATGATACCATTACCTTTTGTAGCTGTTAAAAATTGTGCACGGAAACCGATCAAGCCACGAGCCGGAACTACGAATTCCATACGAAGATAACCGGCCAATTCAACCATATTAGTCAACTCAGCTTTACGTTGACCGAGATTTTCCATTACGGTACCCATAAATTCCTGAGGTACGTCAATGGTCAATGCTTCGAGCGGTTCACACAATTGGTCGTTAATAGTTTTGAAAATTACACGAGGTTTACCTACTTGTAATTCGTAGCCTTCACGACGCATAGTTTCAATCAATACTGCCAAATGCAATTCACCACGACCAGATACTTTGAACGCATCTGCAGAATCAGTTTCTTCTACTTTCATAGAAACGTTAGTTTCTACTTCACGGAACAAACGATCACGCAAGTGACGGGATGTAACAAATTCACCTTCGCGGCCTGCGAATGGAGAGTTATTTACGGAAAACACCATAGACAATGTTGGTTCGTCGATGGAGATGGATGGTAATGCTTCAGGATTTTCAGCATCCGCTACTGTTTCGCCGATGTTAATATCGTCGATACCTGCAAAGGCAATGATATCACCCATTTCAGCTTCGTCAGTTTCAACGCGATTCAAACCATTGTATGTGTACACACGACCGATTTTCGCTTTACGAGTGCTTTCACCGTTCATAATTGCCACTTGTTGGTTAGTTTTCATTTTACCGCGAACGATACGACCTACGGCGATTTTACCGATGAAGTTATCGTAATCAAGTGTAGTTACCATGAATTGAAGAGGGCCTTCCATATCACCTTGTGGTGCCGGAATCTCATCAATCAATGTTTTGAACAACGGTTCCATGTTTACAGCTTCATCATCCCAGTTGGTTTTGGACACACCGGAACGAGCAGATGCGTAAACCACAGGGAAGTCGAGTTGATCATCATCAGCTTCAAGCTCCATAAACAATTCAAGGACTTCATCCTCAACCTCTTTAACACGTTGGTCAGGACGGTCGATTTTATTGATAACTACGATTGGTTTCAATTTTTGCTCTAATGCTTTACGCAAAACGTATTTAGTTTGAGGCATTGGACCTTCGTAAGCATCTACGAGAAGCAATACGCCATCAACCATGTTAAGTACGCGTTCCACTTCGCCGCCGAAGTCAGCATGGCCTGGAGTATCAACGATGTTGATTTTGATGCCATCATGCATAACAGCAGTGTTTTTAGACAAAATAGTAATACCGCGTTCACGTTCCAAATCGTTGGAGTCCATTACGCGTTCTGCTACCTTTTCATTCTCACGGAACACATGGCTTTGTTTTAATAATGCGTCCACCAAAGTAGTTTTACCATGGTCAACGTGGGCGATAATCGCTACATTACGAAGATTTTCGCGAATCATAAGATCCTCCCTTTAATTCTTTCAGTATATTCTATATCACATAGCCTCTGTAAAAGTAGCTATGTAGGTATATTTTCCAAAAATGGCAACAGTTAATTATAACGCAGTCTATAGAAAAAAGTCAAAATAGTACACCTATTCTAATCATGGCAATTTCAACATTCGATTATACTTTTGACTCATCTTAGGACAAAAACCTATTTACGCGCTATCGCCCGCTTAGCAGATTTACGCAACAACGGAATATGTTTATCTGTTAAATGGAAACAGAATTTAGGAATCAGCTTTTCTATAATCTCCTCATCAGAGGCTTTCAAAATATATTCTGGCCGTAGTATAAGTTCTAATGCATCAAGCCCAGGATAATCTTTACCTATACTCCAATCATGATTTTTATTAAACGGACAGCAGTCTTGGCAATTATCACAACCTAATATCCACTCTTCCAACATATCCTCTGTCACACCTTCTGGCAATTTACCATCACCAAAGGTATTGATATAAGATACACAGGTTAATGGATTCATTGTAAAAGGTGCAGATAGAGACTTCGTTTTACACTTCTGCTGACATAAATCGCAAGTCTCTGGACATGGTGGTATCTCTAGATGACGAATATACTCACAAGGCTGATCAATTAAATAGGCTACCAATTCATAATTAGAGCCTTTAGGTCCATAAAAGAAATTGTTTTTTCTATAAATTCCAAGTCCTGCCGCTACAGAAGCAGGGCGCAAAGGAACAACACCAGTAGGCTTTGCTGTTTCACCACCAATAAATCGGATGTTCTTATCATTGAACCATGTTTCAAATGATCGCCTTTGTTTGACTTCGACCCCATCAGGGATATTAGCTAACGATAGTAGTAAGCCTTTTGCATATCGCTTTTGAAGCGAAGCAGGAAACTTATACGCTCCAAAATATTCAGTACAAACCACTATAGATTGTGCCCAAGGATAGTTTTCTTTCAATGTTAAAAAGGCATTACTATGTGCATATACCTTTTTACTTTCAGGTACATCTTCTAAACGCTTTATCATTCGTTCTTTATAAAAATCAAGTGCATCAAGAGGTACTATACCACAATCGTCATACCCACATGCTAGTGCTTTATCATGAATCTCTTGGGCCAACAAAGTATTCATATCATCGCCTCCCAAATATAGACTAACTATATAAATATCATACGCTTATAATGGACATAAAAAAAGATTTCTTATGAATCCATCATCCCTAAAAAGAGTAACGTTACATAAGAAATCTTATATTAGTATTTAGTTGATATTAGTCTTCACCAATCATACGTACTTCGGGCTCAAGGTGTACGCCATGTCTATCGTACACACGACGCTGTACTTCTGCAATCAAATCAAGTACGTCCTTTGCACTTGCACTACCTGTATTGATTACAAAGCCAGCATGCTTATGAGATACTTGCG
>ERZ773006.711-NODE-711-length-13604-cov-33.1609_pt1 | contig 13604 bp, 14 predicted proteins | sample MGYA00580843_ERZ773006 | MGnify/ENA primary metagenome ERZ773006 (study PRJEB29015, sample SAMEA2738011) | human oral metagenome | biome: human oral; feature: human-associated habitat; material: dental | place: China | collected 2052 ... | reverse complement strand
CCATAGCTTTGATTTCCTGATAACTCATATTCAAGCCAATCATGGCTATTACCATATCCTCAAATGCTTGGTATTGCTCCAGCTCGTCACTTGTCAAGCTATCGATGCCATTATAGCCTCCACGTTCTTCCCTTAACTGCTTAGCGTTCCTGTCGGTTACTGCTTTTAGTAGCAGGTTGTTCATGGTGCTATGCGCGTGCTTGGGTGCTTGTTCCCAGTTCTCAATACTGTCATGCAAGGTTTTTCTTTTTGGCTTTTCTAGCGCCCTCTGCATACGAAACTTAGAAAGTTCCTCACGCATTTCAAAGAAAGCTTTGACTAGGTTCATTTTGAATTTACGAACTGGTTCAGTATTCTTTAGATAAGTGATCAGCAAGGTCGCTTGTTGTTCATTTAGGCGATATATTTTCATTGGTCTCCCTCGGCCGTCTAATTTACGCATTTCAAATGCGATAATTCCGTAGCTTTCAAAATCAGCTTTATGCTTCCTTAAAAGTTCTTGTATTGTGTGATGAGTGACTCCAGCACATTCAGCGATGATCTCACTCGTAGTATACGGCTCTTTCTTTCCGTCCATGTAGACTAATTCCATGTTTTTGCTCCTTTCTAATTTTCTGGTGAAAATTCAATTAAATCAGACAAACGAACTTTTAAAGCGTTACAAAGTTTGATAAGGGTAGAAAGCTTTACGTCAGTTTTGTTGTTTGTTAAGTTTGAAATTGTAGACTCAGCTATACCTGTTTCGTTGGAAACTTTACTAGCATTAGTCTTTTTTTCAGCAAAAACAATTAGTAAGTTATTTTTTAGCATAGGCGCTCCTTATTATTTTTTGTTAACTAATAATTATAGCGTAATGACTAATTTAATGATATGATACAACATATAAAACATATTGTCAACACTTAAATTATTATTTTATATTTTACTTTTATTAGCGTGTGCGCTATAATAAATAAAAAGAGGTGGTATTATGTTAATAAATAGATTGGCTATACTATTGGCTGAAAGGTCAATGAGTGGTGCGCGTTTAGCAAGTGATACGGGAATTGCACAATCAACAATTTCTAAGATTACTTCAAATAAATCAAAACAAGTTGATTATGAAACTGTTAATAAAATCTGTAACACTTTAGGGGTTACTTCGGACGATTTTTTTGATTATTCTCCAATAGATTATGAGATAAAATATTTTATCAACGAAGATAGTGGAGATATATTTACTTTTATTAAAATCTTAGATAGAGATAGACCGGTTGCTACACTAGAGTATAAAGTGGACCTTGAATTTCATATAAACACTAATAAGCCAGATAATCTTGTTGGTATTGAGGAAATTAAGCGTAACTATCAGCAAGTAGAGATTGTCACAGTGAAAGTTTGTTTGAAGAAACAAAACAAAGAAACTTATGATAAATTCACTAAATTACCTAGCAATTTCCAAAATATTTTTACAAACGATTTACTTCAAGTAGTTGGTAAAAATATAAAAGAGTATTTAATACAAGAATTCAAAGAAGAGTTTGTTTTTGCAAAAAATTCTTCAGGACATGTTGACCAGCTTTTAAGCGAAGATATTCAAATTATTGTTAGTTCAAAAATTGTTGATTGCAAATTTGAGTTACCTTTTTAAAAATTTTCATTTGTTACTATCTTGAAAAACTGAAATATAAGTTTTCCTAGTTTTTTGGTATGTTATACTCTGAAAATGTCAACTTTTGTCAACATGAACCCAAATAACTTAAAACCATTGAAAGACTTGTAAGTACTGGTTTTTCTAGCTTTTGAAATCTTCAAAAATTCATGTTTTTTCACGTTCTGCGCGTGATTTCTCAAGCTTCGTTCGAGCTTCAAGCCCATATAAGCCCCATATCTACTAATTTTGTTGATGTCAACAAATGTCAACCACTTTCAATATTTTAGAAAGGATCTCATGAACGAATTACAATTCTTAATCTATACCGCTGATAACGATAGCGAGACAGCTAGTGTCATCATCAAAGGCGAAACTATCTGGGCTAGTCAGAAAGAAATGGCTAGACTTTTCGATGTCGGTGTTCCTGCAATTAGTAAACACCTAAAAAATATCTTTGAAGAGGGCGAATTAGAAGAAAAGGTGGTTGTTTCCAAAATGGAAATAACCACAAAACACGGTGCAATTGCTGATAAAACCCAAACTAAGGATGTCAGCTACTACAACCTTGACGCCATCATTTCAGTTGGTTACCGTGTCAATTCCCAAAAAGCTACGAGATTTAGACAGTGGGCTACTTCGGTACTTCGTGAGTACATGATAAAAGGGTTCGCCATGGATGACAACCGTCTGAAACAAGGAGAAAACTTGCTGGAAAAAGACTATTTCCGTGAGCTCTTGGAGCGCGTGCGTTCTATCCGAGCTAGTGAACGCCGTATATGGTTACAGATTACAGATATTTTTGCTGAAATCTCTATCGACTATGACCCACAAAGTACGTTGACTAAGCAATTCTATGCTGATGTACAGAATAAGTTTCATTATGCAATCACTGGCCAAACTGCTGCGGAAATTATCTACACGAAAGCTGACCATACAAAAGACAACATGGGACTTACAACATGGAAAAACTCCCCTAACGGTCGCATACTGCAAGCAGATACCCAAATAGCAAAGAATTACCTTTCAGAAACAGAAATCCGTTCCCTTGAAAGAGGAATATCTAGCTATTTTGATTACCTAGAAAGACAGATAGAACAGCGAAAAGCTCAGACAATGCAACAACTAGCCCAAAGCATTGACCGCTTTTTGACTTTCCAAGAATACGATATTTTAGAAGGTCATGGGAAAATCACTTCCAAGGTTGCGAAAGATAAAGCAAAAGCAGAATACCAACTATTCAACAAAACTCAAAAGATAAACTCGGACTTTGAAAAAACTTTAAAACAGCTAACTGACGATAAAAAACTTTAAATACAGGCCTGTTTACTATAAACAAGCCCATATTAGCCCCCCTATCCGCCGTGTCTCCAACTCTGGTATTATATTTACCGTCTGACTAGTTAAAATCGAAAATAAGAGGCTTCTCGTAGCCCCTAGCATGATACAAAACCTCTTTGATAATGGCTTGCCTGCTGTAATTTCTTTTTAGTTATTGTTGTTAAAAGCCTCGTTAGTTTGGTCGCTGTCGTAGGCTTTTTTGTTGAAATCACGCGCTTTCTTGGCGTGTTTTTTTATTTCTGAATGTTATAGCCTTGATTTCCTGATAACTCATATTCAAGCCAATCATGGCTATTACCATGTCTTCAAATGCCTGGTATTGCTCTAGCTCGACACTGGTCAAGCTATCAATGCCATTGTAGCCCCCACGCTCTTCCCTTAACTGCTTAGCGTTCCTGTCAGTTACTGCTTTTAGTAGCAGGTTGTTCATGGTGCTATGCGCGTGCTTGGGTTTTGCCTCCCATGTCTCTATACTGTCATGCAAGGTTTTTCTTTTTGGCTTTTCTAGTGCCCTCTGCATACGAAACTTAGAAAGTTCCTCACGCATTTCAAAGAAGGCTTTGACTAGGTTCATTTTGAATTTACGAACTGGTGCAGTATTCTTTAGATAAGTGATCAGCAAGGTTGCTTGTTGCTCATTCAAGCGATAGATTTTCATTGGTCTCCCTCGCCCGTCTAATTTACGGATTTCAAATCCGATTATTCCGTAGCTTTCAAAATCCTCTTGATGATTTCTTATTAAGCTTTGCACTGTATCATGTTTAACTTCAGCACATTCTGCGATAATCTCGCTTGTTGTATACGGCTCTTTCTTGCCGTCCATGTAGACTAGTTCCAATAGTTGCTCCTTTCTCACTCTTCTGGTGTCAATAATTCATCAATAGTTACACCTAGATAATCAGCAATTTTAATCAGTGTTTCAGTTTCAGGATTTTTAGTACGCTCATAATATAAACTTGTGAGTGTAGTCTTTGAAATACGAGTAGCTTCATATACGTCTGAAACCTTTTTTCGTTGTTTAGCCAAGAGAACTCGAAAATTATTTTTCATAATTTCCCTCCTTAGTTATTGTAAAGTATACATAACAATTTTATTGTTAAATTGTTATGTATATCTACACTTTACAAAAAAATAAAAAAGTTGCCAAATGTTTTTTACAATCGATTGATAAAAATGGTATCATACTGTAAAATAAAAAATGAAATAAGGAGTAATCAAATGATACAAAATAATTTAAAAGAGTTATTAAACAGGAATAATATCAGCATAAACAAACTATCAATTGAGACTGGGTTATCGCGTCCAACATTAACCTCATTAATGAATAACGAAAGTAAAGGTATACAGTTTGATACTTTAGAAAAATTACTAGATTATTTTAATATTTCTATTTCGGATTTTTTTAGTGTCTACAATGAAAAAATTATCTTCAATTTTTTATCTGAAGTTCCATTACCCAAAGTAAAAATCATGGAAGAAAGCCCGTTTTCTGTTGAAAGGAATGATAATTATGTAGAATTTAATCCTTCAGAATTAATTTCTTATAAGTGTTGTATAGAAATCGATGGGAAATCTGGGAAGCCATTCGGTGGGGCGTTATCTCCTGTTATGGATAATGAGAAAATAGTAGCTATGGGACTGGTTTTCTTTCGCTCTGATATGGAAGGCAATCCATTGCCAATTCAAGATGTCAAAATCTTTATAAAGAAGCTAGATAGTGAAGCATTAGGGAGTCTAGTAGAAAAAATTCTCTACAACTGGTATAAAAGGTATAAAATTATTAAAAAAAGCGATTTTTCTGATATGATCATTACCAACCTTACTTTATTAGATGAACAACCTATCTCTTATCCAATTTTTATAGATATAGAAAAAATAGGAAAAGAAATAAAATTTGATTTATATGGATATAAAAACAGTGGTTACAAAGAAGGAGACGAAGATTTCAGTAATTCTGTAATTTTTAATGATTTAGAAGGTTAGTAAAAACTATACATTATCTATTAGTAACCTTTACTTAAAAATTTTTTTTCGTCTATTTTTAAATAAAGACGTATTTATGTCAATATGAAAGCAAATGTTAGCATTTTAAATGCGACCTATAGCATACCCACGCGCCACAATGTTCAACAATCCTGAAGCGCGTGCTTTCTCAAGCTTCACTCGAACTTCATTCTTTGTTAGCTCGCTAATCTATTGAGTTTAAAGTGATTTCTTTCTTTTTTTGATAATAAGAAAAAAACTACATTATACATACAAAAAAAGACCTTTTAGAAGGCCAAAGGAGATATTTTGGAAAATTTAGCAACAAGACTAGTTGATAAAAGTATTGAAGCTTTTATCATGGGTCTAGAAATATATAATAAACCAACGATCAAGTATAGGATTGAGGGATTTAGTTTCTTTATTTGTAATGCTTGGGAGTTGATGTTGAAAGCAGAATTATTAAAAAGGAACATATCAATATATTTTCCTAATACTAATAGAACTATAACTCTTGAAAAAGCAATCAAAACAATCTATACAGATAAAAAACAACCTCTTAGAATAAACCTGGAGAAGATTATAGAATTACGAAACACTAGCACACATTTTATAACAGAAGACTATGAAACAATTTATGCTCCGTTCTTTCAATCCTGCGTTTTCAACTTCTCGGAACAAATAAAAAGATTCCATGATATTGATGTTACTAATTATATTGCACAAAATTTTCTTACTCTCTCTGTAAACCTAAATATTTTGAGTAACGAGGATATTCGTGGGAAGTATTCGCAAGAAATGGCCGAACGTCTAATTAAAAACAAAAATGAGTTAGAGGTTTTAGAAGCTAACCATTCTTCAAACGATTTGTTTATTCCAATTAGACATGAGTTTATACAAATAAAAGATAAATCAAAGGCTGATTTTACTTATGCAATAGATCCAAACTCGGATATATCAGCCAAAATAATTACTAAACTCCAGGATCCCAAAGATAAATATAAACTTAGCCGAAAAAATGTTATCGATTCAGTTAATAAACAACTCAAAACTAAACAAATCTCTTTTAATTATAGGTCGAAAAAAGGAGAGAATGATTTTAATGATTACACACTAGGCTTAGTTATGGAGTTTTATGATTTAAAACAAAATGACAAATACTGCTACGAGTTTGTTGGTTCAAGACGCTATTCTCAACAACTAGTTGACTTTGTTATAGAGAAAATAAAGGAGGATTCTGATATAATTAGCAAAATTTTGGCAATAAAAAAAAAGATAACCCCAGGGTCATAGGAATTCTAAGCTTACGCCTACTCCCATTCGGGAACCCAGAGCTAATCCTTCACAAGTTATCTTCGTTGACAATATTATATCACGCACGTTTGAAATGTAAAGCATTTTTCTGATAAGATAATCAAAATTAATTGTTTTATTTTAATCTGATACCCCTATAAACCAATCTAAACCCGACATAATATGGCTTGCCTGCTGATGTTTAGAAAGGTTTATCATGAAAATTAACGAGATAAAGAAAAAAGACGGGTCAACCGTCTATCGTACTAATATATATCTTGGTGTTGATGTAATCACTGGCAAGAAAGTTACAACCAAAGTAACCGCTAGGACAAAGAAAGAACTCAAGACCAAAGCCCAACAAGCGCAATTTGATTTTAAAGCCAATGGATCAACACGTTACAAAGAAGTAGCAATAGAAACATACGAGGAATTGGCTATTTCATGGTGGGATAGCTACAAAAATACAGTTAAAGCCAATACAAGAAACACACAAAAAGGGCTCTTAAACAACCATGTTTTACCGTTGTTTGGTGAGTTTAAACTGGATAAACTGACAACCCCACTCATTCAGTCCACTATGAATAAGCTGGCAAACAGTACAAATACTGGTGAGGCTGGCGCTTATCTTCATTACGGCAAAATTCACACCCTTAACAAACGTATATTACAGTATGGAGTGATTTTACAAGTTATTCCCACTAACCCAGCTAATAACGTTGTTTTGCCTAGAAACACTCAAAAGGATAAGAAAGCCAAAGTTAAGCATTTCAATAATGACGAGCTTAAACAATTTCTTACCTACCTTGATAGTTTAGACAACTCTAAATATAAAAATTATTATGATATCACGTTATACAAGTTCTTACTTGCCACTGGTTGCCGTATTAACGAGGCTTTGGCTCTCTCATGGTCTGATATTGACCTTGATAACTCGGTTGTCCATATAACAAAGACTTTAAACTGTGAAATGGAGTTGAACAGTCCTAAGTCAAAAGCAGGTTACCGAGATATCGACATAGATCAGCAAACCGCAACCATGCTGAAAAGATATCAACACAAGCAAACTCAAGAGGCTTGGAAACTAGGTAGGACTGAAACAGTGGTATTCTCTAATTTCATCAAATCCTATCCGAGTTATAAAGCAGTATCGGGAAGACTTAAGTCGCATTTTAAACGCGCTGGGGTAAATAACATAGGTTTCCACGGTTTTCGCCATACTCATGCTAGCTTGCTTCTTAATTCGGGTATTCCTTATAAGGAGTTGCAACACCGTCTAGGACATTCTACTCTTTCAATGACTATGGACACATACAGTCACTTATCAAAAGAGAACGCTAAAAAAGCGACGTCATTTTATGAGCAAGCACTAAAATCTATCTAAAAGTAAGCAAAAAGGTAAGCAAATTGAAATTAGAATATGAATTATCAGTTACAAACCTTTTATTTTCAAGGGGTTTGCTTATTCTAATCAATAACAGTGGTATTACTCAAATGAATACTAGAACTTTAAGTTGATTTTATGGTATGATAACTTTATTAGAATAAGGAGGTATTATCATGCCAAAGGACGTTACTGTTGAAAGTTTTGAACTTGATCACACTATTGTAAAAGCACCTTATGTCCGTCTTATTTCGGAGGAAGTTGGACCAAAAGGAGATATCATCACAAACTTCGATATCCGTTTGATCCAACCTAACGAAAATAGTATCGATACCGGTGGTCTTCATACTATCGAACACCTACTAGCTAAACTGATTCGTCAACGTATCGATGGACTTATCGATTGCTCACCATTTGGTTGTCGTACAGGTTTTCATATGATCATGTGGGGTAAACAAGATCCTACAGAAATTGCCAAAGTTATCAAATCTAGTCTTGAAGCTATTGCAAACGAAATTACTTGGGAAGATGTTCCAGGAACCACCATTGAATCTTGTGGTAACTATAAGGATCACAGCCTTCATTCGGCTAAGGAATGGGCTAAACTTATCCTTGAACAAGGCATCTCAGACCGAGCCTTCGAACGTCATACTGTCTAAAAAACCATTGGGAGTAGTGTCCCAATGGTTTTTAATATTTTCTAAAACGTTGATAACGCGCTTCAAGCAAGTCTTCTGTTGATAATTGGCTTAATTCTGCCAATTCATCTATGATAGCTGTCTTAATCGCTTCAATAATTTCACTAGTAAAGTAACCACGTTCTGGGATCACCTTATCAACGATTCCCATGTTAAGCAGCTCGCCTGATGTAATCTTCATCAACTCTGCTGCCTCTTCTGAACGTGAACCATCTTTCCAGAGAATGGTTGCAAACCCTTCAGGACTCAAGATAGAATAGACAGTATTTTCAAGCATCCAAACCTTATCAGCTACTGCCAAAGCAAGAGCACCGCCAGAACCACCTTCACCAATGATAATGGCAATAATTGGCACCTTAAGGTCACTCATTTCCATAAGATTACGAGCAATAGCCTCACCCTGTCCACGTTCCTCTGCTCCGACACCAGGATAAGCACCTGCAGTATTGATAAAGGTAACAACTGGACGACCAAACTTTTCAGCCTGTTTCATGAGGCGAAGAGCCTTACGGTAGCCCTCTGGATGAGGTTGACCAAAGTTTCGATTGAGATTATCTTGGAGGTTTTTACCTTTTTGGATACCCACTACTGTAACGGCTTGGCCATTTAAGCGACCAATACCACCGATAACGGCACCATCATCACGGAAATTACGGTCACCCTGAAGTTCGATGAAATCATCGAAGATTCCTTGGGCAAAGTCCAAAGCCGTTAAACGGCCTTGGTCACGCGCTTCTTTTAAAATACGTGCTACGTCGCTCATTGAACACCTCCATGGAATGATAAGAGTGTGGCAATAGTATCAGCCAACTCTGTACGTTTGACAATGGCATCAACAAAACCATGTTCCTGAAGGAACTCGGCCTTCTGGAAATCATCTGGCAAAGTTTCTCGAACTGTATTTTCAATGACACGACGACCTGCAAAGCCAATCAAAGTTTGTGGCTCAGCCAAGATGATATCGCCTTCCATGGCAAAACTTGCTGTAACCCCACCAGTGGTTGGATCTGTCAAGACAGTCAAGTATAACAAGCCAGCGTTCGAATGACGTTTTACTGCTGCTGATATCTTAGCCATTTGCATCAAACTCATGATTCCCTCTTGCATACGGGCACCACCAGAAGCCGTAAAAATAACAACTGGAAGTTTTTCAGAAATTGCATACTCAAAGAGTTTTGTGATTTTTTCACCAACAACGGTTCCCATTGAAGCCATGATAAAGTTGGAATCCATGATAGCCAAGGCTGTTTCTTGTCCCTTGATAGTTGCAACACCCGTCACAACTGCTTCATCAAGACCTGTTTTTTCCTTGGTAGCTGCTAACTTCTCCATATAACCTGGAAAATTTAATGGATTTTCAGTTTTAATACCTGTAAACAGTTCTTGGAAAGATCCCTCATCAACCGTTAAATCAAGACGTTCCTTTGCGGAAATACGGAAGGTATAAGAACAGTTTGGACAGATTTTAGCTTGTCCCAAGTCCTTTTGATAAATAGCTTGCTTACAGCCAGGACATTTGGCAAAAAGCTCATCTGGTACTTCTGGCACCTGGTGATCAACCCCATTACGTACAGAACGGTTAGGATTGATACGGATATACTTTTCTTTTCGATCAAACAATCCCATAAACTCTATTCCTCACGATTCTGATATTCTGGTAGGAAAGTTTCCATCAAGAATGATGTGTCATAATCTCCAGCGATAACGCTACGGTCTGAAATCAAATCCAACTGGAAGTCAGCATTTGTCACAACTCCATCGATTTCAAGTTCGTAAAGAGCACGTTGCATCTTCATGAGTGCCTCAAATCGATTTTCTCCATGAACAATGATTTTTGCAATCATTGAATCATAGTAAGGTGGAATGGTATATCCTGGATAGACAGCGCTGTCCACACGAAGGCCAACACCACCACTAGGTAGGTAGAGATTGCTAATTTTCCCTGGGCTTGGTGCAAAGTTGAACTTAGGATTTTCCGCATTGATACGACACTCAATGGCATGTCCCTTAATTTCAATGTCGTCTTGAGTCACAGATAATTTTTCACCTGCGGCAATACGGATTTGTTCTTTAACAATATCTACTCCACTTACAAATTCTGTAACTGGGTGCTCAACTTGAACACGGGTATTCATTTCCATAAAGTAAAACTGACCTGATTTTTCATCAAGAAGAAACTCGATAGTACCCGCATTTTCATAATTAACAGCCTTAGCCGCACGGACAGCTGCAGACCCAATTTCATGACGAAGTGTCTTACCAATCGCAACAGAAGGCGATTCTTCCAAGACCTTTTGATTATTACGTTGAAGAGAGCAATCACGCTCACCTAGGTGGACAATATTACCATAGCTATCTCCCAAAATTTGAACCTCAATATGACGAGCTGGGTAAATAACTTTCTCGATATACATTGCCCCATTACCAAAGGCTGCTTTAGCTTCCTGTGACGCAGATTCGAAGGCCGGAGCCAATTCTTCTTCAGTGTTGACCTTACGAATCCCTTTACCACCACCACCTGCAGAAGCCTTAAGCATCACTGGGTAACCAAGGCGTTTGGCAACTTCTAAAGCTTCTTCAGCCGTAAAGACTTCACCATCTGAACCAGGGATTACAGGAACATTAGCCCTAATCATTTCAGCACGGGCATTGATTTTATCACCCATTTTGTCCATAATCTCACCTGAAGGACCAATAAACTTGATGTTCATTTCCTCACAGAGAGTAGCAAATTTAGAGTTTTCACTCAAGAAACCAAACCCTGGGTGAATAGCTTGAGCCTCAGTTACAATAGCTGCTGATAAGACACAGTTCATATTCAAATAAGAATCAGTTGATTTTGCTGGACCAATACAGATAGCTTCATCAGCAAGCATAGTATGGAGAGAATCCTTATCCGCTTCAGAATAGATAGCAACCGTTTGGATTCCCAATTCACGCGCTGCACGGATAATACGAACTGCAATTTCACCACGATTGGCAATCAATAATTTTTTAAACATAAAACAAGATAACATCAGACATTTTTCGATAGTCTGTGTTGATTTCCTTTCTATGTGATAGACCAATGTCTAAAGAAAAATCCTTTCCGACTGTCGCCAGAAGGATTTTCACAAAACATTAGCTTCCAATAGCAAAAGTCAAAGTACCTGATGCAGCAAGTTTCCCATCGACTTCAGCCTTAGCTTCAACAACAGCAATTGTTCCACGACGTTTAACAAACTTAGCTGTCATAACAAGTTGGTCCCCTGGGACAACCTGTTTTTTAAATTTAACCTTATCCATACCTGCGTAAAAGACTAACTTACCTTTATTTTCAGGTTTTGACAATTCAAGAACACCAGCAGTTTGCGCAAGAGCTTCCATGATGAGAACACCTGGCATAACTGGGTATTGAGGAAAATGTCCATTGAAGAAAGGTTCATTGATAGTTACATTTTTAATAGCTGTGATTTCATCTTCTGAAACTTCTAAAACACGGTCGACCAAAAGCATTGGGTAACGGTGTGGCAAAGCCTCACGAATTGCATTAATATCAATTGTCATTTGATGCGTACCAATCCTTTTCCGTAGTCAACAACTTCTTCGTTTGTTACCAAGATTTCAGTGATAACACCATCTTTAGGTGCAGGCACTTCATTCATGACCTTCATAGCTTCAACAATAAGAAGCGTTTGGCCTTTCTTAACTGTATCGCCAACAGAAACAAAGGCCGGTTTTTCAGGAGATGGTGACAAGTAAGCAACTCCGACAAGTGGACTTTCAACTATTTCTCCTTCAGCAGCTTGAGCTGGTGTAGAGGCTTCTTCGACTGGTGTTTCAACAGCGGCAGGTGCTGCTACTGGAGCAACTGAAGCTTGAGGAGCTGGCGCAACTACTTCAACTGTAGGAGCTACTGGGGCAGCTGTTACTGAACTTGTTTGATTTTTGCTCAAGTTCAATTCTTCACCGTTATTTTTGTATGAAAATTCACGTAAAGTTGATGCATCAAATTGAGCCAACAAATCTTTAATTTCAGAAATATTCATAGATTAGTCCTCCCAACGTTTAAAGGCAAGAACAGCATTGTGTCCACCGAAACCAAAAGTATTTGAGATGGCATACTTGATATCAGCTTCTTGACCTTGACCGTAGACAACATTCGCTTCGATGTAGTCAGACAATTCTTTTGTACCAGCAGTTTTTGGTACAAAGCCGTGACGAATAGCTTCAATTGTTGCAATAGCTTCAACAGCACCGGCAGCACCAAGCAAGTGACCTGTAAATGATTTAGTAGATGAAACTGGAACATCTTTACCAAGTACAGACACAATAGCACCACTTTCACCTTTTTCGTTGGCTGGTGTTGAAGTACCGTGAGCATTGACATAGTCAACATCTTCAGGCTTGATACCAGCTTCATTGATAGCCAATTTAATTGCTTTAGCAGCTCCTGAACCGTCTGGAGTTGGCGTTGTCATATGGTAGGCATCACAGTTTGATCCGTAACCAACAATCTCAGCCAAGATGTTGGCACCACGTTTTTGCGCATGCTCCAAGCTTTCAATAACAAGAACCCCAGCACCTTCACCCATAACAAAACCATTACGGTCTTTATCAAATGGAATTGAAGAACGTTCTGGATCTTCTGTTGTTGAAAGGGCTGTAAGGGCATTGAAACCACCGATACCAATCTTAGTGATTGAAGCTTCAGCACCACCAGCCAAGACAACATCGTGCAAACCAAATTTAATTTCGCGGAAGGCTTCACCGATAGCATCATTGGCAGAGGCACAGGCAGTTGTCACTGATTTACATACCCCTTGAGCACCAATCTTAAGAGCAATGTTCCCTGCACCCATGTTTGAGAGAGCTTTAGGAATAAACATTGGCTTGATACGTTTCATACCACGTTCATACATGCGGATAATTTGATTTTCAAGTTCTTGTAAACCACCGATACCAGATGACACGATAACACCAACGCGATCACGATTTACTTCTTCCATGTTAAGTCCTGAATTTTCAAGAGCTTCCATAGCAGCATAAATCGCATAAAGTGAATAAGTGTCCATACGGTTAGTATCTTTTTTCACAAAATACTTGTCGAATGGGAAGTCTTGGATTTCACCAGCGTTAAAGACTGGGATTTCAGAAGCATCAAACTTAGTGATTGGCTTAATACCAATCTTACCGTCATGAAGACTGTTCCAAAATTCTTCTGGTGTATTACCGATTGGCGAGGTTACACCGTAACCTGTAACAACAACACGATTTGTAGACATATATATTCTCC
>ERZ773006.710-NODE-710-length-13610-cov-4.5702_pt1 | contig 13610 bp, 7 predicted proteins | sample MGYA00580843_ERZ773006 | MGnify/ENA primary metagenome ERZ773006 (study PRJEB29015, sample SAMEA2738011) | human oral metagenome | biome: human oral; feature: human-associated habitat; material: dental | place: China | collected 2052 ... | reverse complement strand
GTATTCCAGCCTGATACATTAGCAATAGATAATGGTAAATCACAGAAAACATTAGATGAAGATGGTTATGATATGACTGCTGACACCGTTGCTAATTATTTGAATAAACCTATTCAACATCTTATGACCTTTCAAAATGACACCATACAACTAAGAATCTCCGTCCCCAAAGACAACAAGGGCTATTATCAATGGAGAGGTTTTACGATTTCTAACTTTTATGTGAAGTGTTCGGAAGCTAAATTCCGAGGGATGTATGCAGCGATATTGTCACCTGTCACCATGATAGCAGGTGCTGATAGTAACACAGATTCAGTCTATACTGACCGCCTACTTATCATTGAATACAAAGGGAAGAGATGGGTATATGCTAATGTTATCCGTAACACTGAGGGAGAAGACTCGTTCGGTTTTGAAGATTTAAGAGCAGGAGAAGAAGGATTAGAATTAATCTATATGGCAGGACAAGGGTATAAGTACTATTACAATATACTCATCGCAATGTCTTTTGGTCAGCCCTGTTTAATGAACTTGGATGTAGAAGAACACAATTCAACTGCGCAATATCAAGCCACTCATCAGTATGATTTTACAGCTTCGGATGAGGCTGACTGCTATCCTCTTTACTCTTATCGACGACACTTCCCAATGTTACTTCGTGGTGGGAATTATGATTCTTTCGTCAGATAAGGATGATCATTACTTCTCTGTAGCACATCCTTTTATCAGTAAACACTCTATGGCATCCCTATTAATCTTACTTCCCATTGATAGATCGAATAAAGAAGTAACGCTTCTTTTTATAGTCTCCTGCAACTTTCAATATCTGTACTGGATATCGGTCTACTATATATGCACTAACCAAGATAGGCTCTTGCGCATATAGAGTAGAAGTGAAGAATAATAAAAAGAAGGTTATGACTTTATACATGCTGGCAACCTTTTCCTTGTTCTATATCCATAGGTAATACCCCAGAAAACTCTTCTCTGTTTACCAAGTAAATGTATTTGTCCAGTTAGGAGCATGACTTCTAACCATGGAAGTAGGATAACCAGAGGCGTTCAAATGCCATGCGAAACTCTCTTCCTCCCCTTCGTTGCCGACTAATCGAGCAGGTAGATGTTTCGTTGCTTTACCTAATAAGCCTGCGAAATAAGCATATTGCATCTCGTCCATATCGATCCCCAATGTAGTGTCAAACAGCATAATGCACCCCTTGTTTACGATAGGTGATGGGACAGACTGCGAAGTATAATAAACCTTGTGAGTCTTATTTCGGGTTCCATTGACAGCCTTCTCTGTTGTAGACACAATGTTCCCCGGCTCATATTTGATCGTTGTTCTTTCGTTTCCTTCCGAACGGAACATAGTCAGCAGTTGCCCATTATTGTTATAGGTGAAGTCCCATGTCTCCTTTCTCGATAAATCACCTCTATGATATTTAGTCTCATCACAATGCTTTACAAAGCCTTCCTTATTAAGGAAGAGATTAAGAACAAGTTTCTCATCCTTACTCTCCAACGTCATAACGACATTAGGTGTATTAGCATTGTTAGACGTCGATTCCATATATTCAAAGGTGATTTTCTCATCACCATTATTAGCTTGAATGGCTGAAACCTGCCCCTTGACATTCTTGAGAATATTATATTCACCATAACTAAGTGGCACCCCTCCTGTAAATACATTCAGAGGATTTACCTCCGCTGGAGTAGTCGGTTTATCTGGTTCTATGGTCTTATTGTCATTTCCGCAAGAGATTAACGCACTGCAACCTAATGTTATTACAAAGAGAACTAAGCGAATTGATTTCTTCATTAATTAGTCTTTTATGTTACTATCATTGTCTATTAGTTTGCAAAGATACTGAAAATAATTGAAGTTCTTATGCTTAAGGATGAGATTAGTTGATAATGGTTGAGACGGAATCAAAGGATAATGAAGCTATTAAACGGGGTTATTTCTTATTTTTCAGGTGCTGGTATGACTGACAAATTATAGGTGAAATATAGAAATGATATAAGCTGTTTTGTAATAAAATACTGCTAATTGGAGTACTCATTTTGGCGTTTTTTTCAGCAAGCTGTGCCCTTCTCTGTAAATACACGAATTATGGAGGAAGAAAAGACGGTTGCTGTAAGAGATTGATAGATAATGAGTTGTGCGTAATGGAGCTATCTCCCGATAGAGAATTGTGTACAAATTCTGTCAAAATAAGCCTATTTTTATATAGAAAGTAGGTACTTTCTGCTTAAAACGGAGGTACTTTTTGCCAAAAACGATAGTACCTTTTCATCAAAACGATAGTACCTTTTCACTAAAACGATAGTACTTTTTTCTAAAAAGGTAGTATTCTTCTTGATTTCACGTTATATTTGTCTTAAAGTAAGTCTATAATGAGAAAATGGATTGTAAAGTATATTTCACATAGAAGGAATAAGTTTTATTCAATTCTATGGGATATAAATTATCATTTTGATAGTCTCTACCTCCTCTCTAATCATTTATAATTATTGTTTCAGCTTGCTCTTTCCTTTCATATATACGGTTATAAATGAAAAAAAACTGCATACATTTACTTGATAAGTGAAAATATATGTTTATATTTGCAGGTCATTTGTTTTGGAATCTTTCTAATGGGTATTCTCTAACGATGATAAGTAGGCGGACTGGAGTTATTATTTTATATTGAAGTAAAGTATTCGACCTTGCCTGATTTAGATATCATAATTTAGTAAAACAATAAAACGATTCAATGAAGTATCACCAACACATGTCAGGAATACGGAAGAAATTGCCTTCTTTGCTATTCCTTGCTACCTTCTTCTTGATGATTTCGTGGACTTCTCCAGCCTTCTCACAGGTGGTTGGCAAGAAGTTCTCTATTTCTTTCAAGGATAAAGGGGTAGCGGAAATCTTAGACTTTATCGCTACGAAGGGCGATTATAAGATTAATTACACAGATGATGTACGGAACGATTCATTGCTATTGACCATCTCTTTTGATGAGGTCGATGAGTTGGGAGCCGTTCAAAGTCTGCTTTCTCACACTCCTTTCACTTATAATGTGAGTGAGAAGGACATCAATGTCTTTAAGATGAAGAACGCCACTCAGGGTCAGTTCACATTGAGTGGAACGGTGAAAGACAAGGATGGGGCGGGGATTCCATTCGCCACCGTGCAGATTAAAGGAACGTCACAGGGCGTTATTGCCGATATTGATGGCAATTTCTCAATGCCTGTAGAGAAGGAGGAGGGCATGATTAGCTTCTCCAGTGTGGGATATGAGAGTAAGAACTTGAAGTATCACGCTGGTAAACCAATGAATGTTGTTTTGCCTTCTTCGGCTTATACGATGGGCGAGGTGACGGTGGTTGCTTATGGTAAGCGAAATACGCGTGAGCAAGTGGGTGCGATAACCTCTGTGAAGGTGGAGGACTTGCAGAAAGCTCCAACAGCCAGCCTTGAGAATCTTTTGCAAGGTCGTATGGCGGGTGTTGATGTTACCAACCTTTCCGGTTCGCCAGGCGGTGGTGGCTCTCGAATAACGATTCGTGGCTTTAGTTCTTTGAATCAACAAGGAGTGAATGATGGTAGTCCGTTATTCGTTATCGATGGTGTTCCTGTCAATAGTACAGGTAATGCGAATACGGGGGGTATCAATCCTTTGTCAGCCCTCGACCCCTCAAGTATCGAGTCAGTACAGGTATTGAAGGATGCAGCTTCGGCTTCCCTCTATGGTTCGCGTGCTGGTAATGGTGTGATTCTGATTACTACAAAGAAAGGAAAGTCAGGGCGTACAGAGGTAAGCGTGAATGTTTCTCAGTCGCTTTCTTGGTTGCCACGCACACCATTACAGACGCTTGGTAAGGGGGAGCGCGATATTGCTTTGATGTTGGCAAAGAACCAACGTACGTCTCATTATGACTATACAACCGACCGACTGATTAATCCAGGATCTTACAAAGACTCCTATGGTTGGGATGCAGAATACGATGGTTCGTATGACTACTTATGGCGCAATGGTCAGGTGCTCAATAGCGATCGCAGTTTACCTGCTATAGCTCAAGACTCGTTGAACACCTTTTATAATAATAGAACAAACTGGTGGAAATATGCTTTCCGTTTAGGTCGTGTGACCAAAGCCGACCTTCAGTTGGCAGGTGGAACCGATAACCTCCGTTATATGGTGAATGGTGGTGTCTATGACGAAACGGGTATCATGATTAGTTCCAACTTCCGTCGTTATAGCTTGTTGAGTAATCTTGACTTCAATCTCTCCACCAAGTTGAGTGCCTTCACACGTATTAATCTCTCTTATGCAACCCAACAGGCAGGCTCAGATGCGGGGCGTGCTCAAGGATTGACCTTCGATCCGAAGCGCACTTCCACATTGCTTCCTGGTAAGGGAAGTACGGCAGAGCGTGTGGCATTAAGGCAGTTACGGGATATTGATAAACAGAACTCTAACTATAATGTTCGATTGAGTTTAGGTTTCAATTACAATATTCTTAAGAACTTGAAGTTCTCTTCAACTTATTCTCTCGACCATTATTTCACACGTGTCTACAGCTTTACGCCAGACTATCTGACTTATGATCTCAAGTCGGCGATACAGGCTGCAAACATTGCAATGACCAATATACAGACAGAGAATATATTGACTTATAACCTCCTTCTCCCACATGACCAAAAGTTGGAGTTGATGGCAGGTATGACCTATAACTACGAACTCTTGCAGAACTTGAATGGTACTGCAAAGGGTGGTCCAACCAATTCTATTAAGTATGCAGGCGAAGGATGGCCTTCACTCTTCAATGATAATGGAACGATAAGAGCCGCTCAGAGTTTCAGAACTGATAAACAGGAACAAGCCATGATGAGCTTCTTGGGGCGTGCAGCCTATAGCTATAAGAAACGTTACATGGCGGAATTGTCCATTCGTTCCGATGGGTCAAGTGTATTCGGAAAGGACGTTCGTTGGGGTACATTCCCATCGGTAGGTCTAGGCTGGGCATTCAGTGAGGAACGCTTTATGAAGAAGCTTTGGTGGTTGAGCTTTGGTAAGATTCGCGCCTCATGGGGTAAGTCCGGACAGAAGTTCCAAGAGCCTTACTTAGCCTTAGGTATTATGTCAGAAAGTAATGTCTATAACGGTTCTCTCGGATTGATACCACAAGACATGGCGAATCCAAAGTTGACTTGGGAGGAGAGTGATCAGTATGACCTTGGTCTCGATCTTCAGATGTTAGACTATCGTTTGAAGCTCAAGCTCGATTATTATTATAAGTATTCAAGCAAACTCTTGATGCAGTCTTACCTCCCTGGTAACGTCTTCCTCGCATCTCGCATGTGGGATAATGCCTCTGCAATCTCTAATGAGGGAATTGAGTTTGAAGCCTCTTATGATGTCATCCGCAATAAGAAGTGGAACTGGACAGTGGGCTTCAATCTCTCACACAACCGCAACATGTTGCGTAAAACCTATAATGGAGAAGACTTGAACGATAAGGTTCTTGGTCGTCCAGTCTATGGTATTTATACTTATAAGGACGAAGGGATTGTGCAGCGCGAAGAGGATATTCCAATGTATCGTAACGCCACGGGTAAGTTGATGCCATTGTATTTCCAATCAGCAAATAACCCTTTGCGTGTAGGTGGAAGGAAGATAAAAGACCAGAACTATGATGGTGTTATCGATGATAAAGACCTCTATTATGCTGGTAGCACACTCCCAGCTGCTTATGGTGGTATCAATAGTCACTTGGAATGGAACGGCTTTAGTCTCGACTTACTCTTCAGTTACACCCTTGGTCGCAAGGTAATGAATATGGTCAAGAACAGCGCCTTTAGCTTTACAAAGGAGTTTGGTGTTGTCATGAATAAGTTTAATATTCACGATTTCTGGACCACCAACAACCGTAATGCGAAATATCCTTCTTTGGAGTTCGCAGACAAGGATTACATCGGACAATTTGATGGTAACGTTGATTCAAACATAGAGACGATCAGCTTTTTACGCCTTAAGCAACTTGTACTGGGGTATAAGTTCCCACAGAACTGGTTGAAGAAGACCTTTATAAAAGAGGCTAATCTCTACCTTAGCGGAGAGAACCTCTTCCTCTTAACTAACTATTCTGGAGTAGATCCAGAAGTAATCGATCCTTATACAGGAAAGGACGATGGACGTGAATATCCATTGAACAGAAAGGTTACTTTAGGCATTAATTTAAAATTCTAAAGACAATGCGAAAAATCATATTTGGGTCTGTTCTTGCATGCTCTCTACTCTCTTCATGTAACCTCAATATCGAGCCAGAGAATAGTATGACATACGTAAACTCTTTCAACAAAGAGAAGGAGTTGAATGCGACAACGACCTCTATACAATATTACATCAACACAACTATTGGCAGTAACTTCGTCTTGTCAATGGCTGGAGTCCTAGCTGATAATGTGCAGTCGAACACTCAATTGCGCGAATGGAACCCTCGGACGGTTCTTTCAAACGACTATTCTTGGAAGGGATTGTACGATCTTATCTTTGAATCAAACCTATTGTTAGATAATATCCATCGTACAAAGGACTTTCCAGAAGAGCGTGCAAACTATCACAAGGGACAAGCCGAATTTGCATTGGGATTGGCATATTTCCTTTTAGCACAGCGTTATGGGGATGCCATTATAACGGAGAACTCTTCTGTTATTAAGGCTTATGACCAGTCTTCACAAGCTGATGTTCTCAACACTGCGATTGATCATGCGAAGAAAGCATTAGACCTTTTGCCAACATGGGATAAGTTGAAAGACATTAATGGAGTGGCTATCACCGAGCGTCAGACAGCCTCTAAGGGTACTGCTGCAACCTTGTTAGCGCAAATCTATGCTTGGAGAGGGAGCATAACAGGGCTTTATCATCTAAATAACGATGCACAGGCTGACTATCAGAATGCTATCAAGTATGCTTCTGATGTCATAGCTGGTAAGGATGGAGTATATCGGTTGTGTAGCACGCCAGAGGAGCTTTGCCAGTATCTTTCCAATGAGAAGAGTCCGAACCCAGAAGCCATCTTTAGCCTCTATTTCGATAAGACGCGTTCAGAGAATGTAGCCTCTCCTAATGAGATAGCACGTAACTTTGTTAGTTGGCCAGTGAGGAGCGATCAGACCTTAGCCGACCTTCCATCAGAGACGCCATGTCAGCTTTATAAGTCTACTGTTGAGGCTCTCTTCCCTGATGCAACAGACAAGCGTTTGCACGCATTCTTCTATGATTGGGGTACAAGCCATGAGGTTGATGGACAAGAATATGCCATTATGTACAAGTTCCGCAAGGCTATCATGGATCCTGACCAGTTCTCGCCAAGTGGTTACAGCTACCGTACCATTGATGCAGACTACGTCTATTGGCGTTTGGCAGACTTATATCTCTTGCGTGCAGAATGCTATCAGAAGTTGGGTGACGATGCGCATGCTATTACCGATCTGAACGTTATTCGTGCTCGTGCCGGTGCTCTTCTCTATCCTTCAACCTATGATACTGAAGGCTTGAAGAAGGCTATCTTCCTTGAGAGAGAGAAAGAGTTTATAGGTGAGAATGATGCTCGTTACGCTGACATCATACGCAATGGTTATGTCAAAGAAGAGCTCAATGGTAAGTTCAAACTATTGACCAATCAAGATATACAAGGTGGTGCTCTCTTCTTGCCATTACCTACAGATGCATGGCAAGATAAGGATGGTCACATCATAAACAACAAGTTGAGACAGAAACCTTATTGGCAGGCTTATAAGTAAATAGGTTCTATTACGAACCCTAAAAAGGTTGAATAATGAAAAAGATAATATATATTGTGCTACTCTGCTTGACGTTAGGAATGATGTCAAGTTGCACCGATTATAATTTTGATGATACTGGTCTTGCTAACGGCAAACATGAGACAAGTATGTGGGACTACTTCAAAACCGATTCTTACAACTGGAGTATGTTATGCGAAATGGCTGAACGTGCGCAACTCGTAAGCCTCTTTCAAGGTACAAGTCAGTATGGTAAGGACTTCACCTTCTTTGGTCCAACGAATCATAGCATTCGTCGTTACCTCTATAAGAATGGTATGACAAGCGTATCAGAGATACCTGTTAGTGATTGTAAGAAGTTTATTTTGAATTGCCTCTTACCGCATAAACATATCATGTTAGACGACTTCAAGACTGGTACTAAGTCTTCTGATGCCTCTAACCCAATAGGTAAAGGCGGTGAAACATTCACTATGGCATCAGGTGAAAAACTATGGATTTATACCTTCCGGGAGTCTTACGATGGTGTACCAAACGCTGGTCCTTTACAGATCTATTTGGTTTCTCCCACCACAACCAAGACCTCTCACGTTGCTTCTTGTAATATAGAAACACAAACAGGAGTGGTTCATTCACTTGATTATAACTTTAGTTTAACTGACTTTTAAGGTATGAGAAGAATAAAAAATAGTATAGCATTAGTTTGTCTAACTTTACTTGCTGTGGGCTTAATGATGTCATGCAGCAAGATGAAAGTGGGTTATCTCCGTACTGCGGGGGCTTCTTTTGCACCAGACTCCATCAATGTTTTCCATAATATCGACCCTACCTCTGATCGATATATAGAGCAACAACCCTTCGTATCAACGAGTATTCAGGGTGTAGCAGGTACCAATCCTGTTAACTTCGAACTGGCCAGTGTTAAGGCAGATACGCCTGCAGCAGGCGAACTCTTTATGAAGTTATATAAAGAAGGAGAGATATCTGTTGTGGGCGGAAAGGTCATTGTCTCTTTAAAAGCAACTCAACAGTTGACCAACGGACATTATCTTCTCACCTTGAAGGTCTATAACGAGGATCACGAGGCATTATTGAAAGACATCTTCAAGGTCGTTGTGACAGATGATGAGTTACCTATTTACTAATCGTAAATCAATGTTTTATTATTTAAAATAGCACATATTATGAGAATAAAAAGATATTTCTTAGTGCTCGTTACGCTCATTGCTTTCACCCTCCAAAGCTTTGCGCAAGAGGGAACAACGGGTATTCAGTTCTTTCAAGGAACCTTTAATGATGCCCTTGTAAAGGCTAAGCAAGAGAATAAAGTGCTCTTTGTCGACTTTTATGCAGTGTGGTGTGTACCTTGTAAGAAGATGGCTAAGACTGTATTCACACAAGAGGAAGTGGGCAAGTTCTTCAATGAGCACTTCGTTAGCATACAGCTGGATGCAGAGAAGGGAGACAATGTCAACATTGCAAAAAACTATAAGGTTGTTGCCTACCCAACGGTTGCTTTCATCTCACCTGATGGAAAGGCAATATCGGTAAATACGGGTGCGATGAATAAAGATGAGCTATTGGAAGCAGCGAAGATAGCCGCTGGTCAGAGTATTAGCTTTGAAGCTCTTTATGAGAAATATAAGGCTGATAACAATGATCTCGACGTCCAGCAGCAACTCCTTCTCAAAGCTCCTTCTTTCTTACAAGCGCAAGAAGGAATGGAAGCCGACAAGTGGGTTACCCGTTTGCAGAAGTTGTATAAGAACTACATCACCGCTAAAGCACCTTTAAAACTTATCAATGAGAATGATTACAAGATTATTCTTGCACTTGAGGGAGACGATGATAAGGAACACAAGCAATACATAGTTGATCTCATCAATGACCATCTTGACGATTGGACAAAAGCGGTTGGTAAGGCTCCTGCCTACTATATCGTTGAGGCGAATGATGGCTTTGCTGAAGACTTAGCAAAGGATGGTAATGCTAAGTACAAGGACTATGTTGAGAACGTAAAAGGCAAGTATGCAAAGGCTTACAGTGTAATTGGTCTAACTGAAATCACGCCTTATGAGAAGACAAAACTCTATAATGATGCCCTCTTCAACCTATATAAGAATAAGGATGTTGATGGTTACATTAAGGCTATGCAGACTTACTTCGACAAGATGAAGAGCAATATTCAGGCTGCTGACTATGGTAAGGCTGCCCAGAATCTATACATGGCTGCAGGCAAGGTGTTGAAACCTAAACACCATGAAGTAGCTATTCAGTGGTCAGAGAAAGCCCTCGAAAAGGAGAATGCAGTTATGGATCGCGTCAATTACATGGTAATGATTGGCGACTCATATCGTGAGTTGAAGAACTATGCGAAGGCTCGCGAGTATTACAACCAAGCCTTTGCTGAGACCCTCACACTACAGAATATGGAGATGCCACAAGCGATGTTGCAAAGTGCAATTAAGCATAAGCTCTCTACCCTCGAACTACTTGAAAAATAAGAATGTATATGTTTAGAAACATCATAAAGAACCTCACGAGCGTGGCTATATGCCTACTCGTGAGCTTTCTGTTTGGTGTCTCTTCGCCTGCTCATGCACAGATGAAAGGCTTGCGAAAGGGCACCTTACCGAATGGTCTCACCTATTATATATATAATGACGGATCGGCAAGTAGCGATGCTCAATATTATCTTTATCAAAACGTGGGAGCCATCATGGAGAATAAAGATGAGATGGGTTTGGCACACGTCTTGGAGCATTTAGCCTTCAACACAACCGATCATTTCCCTACGGGAGTGATGTCTTTTCTCCGCAAGAATAACCTCAATGACTTCGAAGCCTTTACGGGGGTTGATGACACGAGATATGCTATTCACAACGTACCAAGTACTAACGACGAACTCAATGACAAGGTATTGTGGATTCTTCGTGACTGGTGTCATGGTATTAAAATCACACCACAAGATGTGGAGAAGGAGCGTGGTATCATCCTTGAAGAGTGGCGACATCGTGCTGGCGTGAACCGCCGTTTGACCGATGCCATTGCTTCTGTTGTTTATAACCAGTCGGGTTATGCAACGCACAATGTTATTGGTTCGCTTGATTTCTTACAGTCTTTTCAGCAGAAGCAGGTAAAGGCTTTCTATGATAAGTGGTATCGTCCTAACCTCCAATTCATAGCTGTTATAGGCGATGTCGACCTTGATAAGACAGAAGCAAAGATTCAGTCGATCTTCAAAACATTACCGAATAAGCTCGCACCAGCCGTTGATACACAGGTTCGGAACATCCCCGTGAATGACAAGCCACTCTATCTTCGATTCATCGACCCCGAGAATAAGAGTGCATCCTTTGGTCTTTACCAACGCTATGAAACGCCAGGTAATGCCCAGGAAGAGGCTCGCACCCGTCAATTCATCTTCACTAAGTTCTTCAATACACTTGCTCCTAAGCGGTTCGCAATGCTGAAGAATGCGGATAAAGAGAAGTTTATTGCTGCCGACTTGAGCCTTTCTCCATTGGTGAGAGACTATTCACAAATGGCATGGGACATGGTTCCGTATCAGGGGGAGGCGCAAGCTGCTTTGCAGCAGTTGCTTGCCGTGCGTGCTAACCTTCGTGACAAGGGCTTTACCGAGGCGGAGTTTAATGCCGAGAAAGAGGCAATGTACAATGGAATGAAGGATGTCTTGGAGGCAAAGGGACTAGGAACTCCTGATAACGCCTTAATGCTCTTCCGTCAAAACTACCTCTATGGTATTCCTGTAAAAGACTTCCGTTCACAGATTAGTCGTAACCTTGAGACCTTAGTAGAGCTTGAGGTGAGCGATATCAATGCGTGGTTGAAGACCTTACTCGATGATAAGAACCTTGCTTTCGTTACTTATTCAAAGTCGAAGGAAGAGATGAATATCACCGAAGACGAGTTTAATACTGCTCTAAAGAATGCCTCTTCCAACAACGATTTGGCGCAGGCTGCTAACGTGAAACCTATCACGAACCTCATTGATTATAATCTTGTTCCAGGGAAGATAACCAGTGAGACGACATTAAAGAAGCTCCAATCGAAGGTATGGAAACTAAGTAATGGCGCACGAGTCATCTATAAGTATGTACCTGAAGCAAAGGGTCGCTTCTTCTTTGCAGGCTCTTCCATCGGTGGCAAATCGGTTGTTCCTGCAACAGAGTTAGCCAACTATACAGCTATGCGCTCGCTCTTAATGCAGTCGGGAGTATATAACTATAACCGCAATCAACTTGCCCAATGGCTACAAGGGAAAGACCTGAATCTATCCCTATCACTCGAGGATTACAGTGACGGAATAGGTGGTTCTGCAGCTGTTGCAAACGCTGATGACTTCTTCGGATACCTCCATCTCGTTCTGTCGAAACAGAACTTTTCAAAGGCAGCATTCGATAAGTACATCCAACGCAGCGTTTATCTCTATGACAACCGACCATTGAGTGGTATGGAGGCAGTGCAGGATTCTATCCGTCAGTTGCTCTATCCAGTGAGCGCGTTGAACCCTCGTCAGGATGAAAAGTTCTTCCATTCAATGCAATATGACCAACTCGCAGAGCAGTTCCAAAAGCATTTAGGCGATGCTTCAGGCTTCACTTATTGTCTGATGGGCGATATTCCAGAGGCGAAAGCAAGGGAGTTAATCACACGATATATCGCTTCGCTCAAGGGGTCGGGTAAGCCAGCTGTAACGTCAGTGACGCCACTTGACTTTGCAGCGAGTGCCCCTGTCATCAAGCATACCTTTGAGACTGAGACCGACGGAGGCATGGCAGAGATTGAAATCTCATACTCCAATAAACAGAAACTAACCGATCGTGAGCAGGCAGTATTAGAGGTGTTGCGTGCGTTGTTGGAGCGTCGTTACTTCGATGTGTTGCGTGAGAAGGAGCATCTCACTTATACGATTGGTGTGCAAACTAATTATAGTTCGCAGCCAGAAGCAAGTGAGAACCTAAGTATTCACCTCTCTACTGCAGCGGAGCATATCGATCGTGTCCTCACGTTAGTATATCAGTTTATTGATGATGTGAAGGCTGGTCGCATTAGTGCTGACGATTTCAAGGCAGCGATGGTACCGTTAGCTGTACAGGAGGAAGATGCTAATGCACAACAGAACACAGCTGATCCATCATTGTGGATGGGACTTCTGAATGTCTATGCAGAGACTGGTGAGGAGTTGTCACCATCGGATAGCTATAGTTCAGAACCCGTCTTCAAGACCCTCACGGAACAAGATATTGCACAGGTCGCAACGAAGATTCTCACGCAAGCTAAGCAACGTGAGATTATCGTCAAGCCTGTTACTCACGAGGGGAAGCGCACGTTTAAGTAAGGAGGAAAAGCCTCACCCCCGTCCCCTCTCCGAATGGAACAACCCCACCCAACCTCCCCCAAGGGGAGGAGTGCCTAACGGGAGCCAGTTAGATAAAGCCTCTCCCCCATCCCCTCTCCGAATAGAGAGGGGAGTAGATACTACTATTAACAAATAAAGAGGGCGTTTCTTCAATGTGAAGAGACGCCCTTTTCATTGCAAGGAAACGCCCTCTTCAATTGGAGAAGGGCGTTCCCTTCTTTTTACCCTTTCGTTCTTTGCTAACGAGGTACTGCCTTGTTACACTGAAACTATATGACACAGAGCCTTTTAGTAAACAACCTTTTCATATAGAACTAATCACAATTTTAAACTTTGAACTTTGAATTTTGAATTAGACAAGGGCGTCAGCTTCAGTGGATTCCCATGTTCCTTTAGGAACTCTGTGTCGCCTTCAGGCTTCGTGCCATC
>ERZ773006.706-NODE-706-length-13850-cov-82.4383_pt1 | contig 13850 bp, 8 predicted proteins | sample MGYA00580843_ERZ773006 | MGnify/ENA primary metagenome ERZ773006 (study PRJEB29015, sample SAMEA2738011) | human oral metagenome | biome: human oral; feature: human-associated habitat; material: dental | place: China | collected 2052 ... | reverse complement strand
CCATTGAGTAAGGTCCTACTGAGCGGGCGTGGAGTTTGTCATCTACCATGTGGTGAAGCTTGATCATGTACATGACACCGACAGAGACACGGTTGTCAAATGGCTCACCGGTACGACCATCATAAAGAACAGTCTTAGCATCACTATCCATACCAGCTTCACGAACAGTATCCCAAAGATCATCTGAGCTAGCTCCGTCAAAGACTGGAGTTGCAATGTGAATACCCAAATTACGTGCCGCCATACCAAGGTGGAGCTCCATAACCTGACCAATGTTCATACGAGATGGTACCCCGAGTGGGTTCAACATGATATCTACTGGTGTTCCATCTGGCAAGTATGGCATGTCTTCCACAGGAACGATACGGGATACAACCCCTTTGTTTCCGTGACGACCGGCCATCTTATCTCCGACCTTGATCTTACGTTTTTGAGCGATGTAGACACGAACCAGCATATTAACACCAGATTGTAGCTCATCACCATTTGCACGGGTAAAGATCTTCACATCACGAACGACACCGTCAGCACCGTGAGGTACACGAAGCGAAGTATCACGAACTTCACGAGACTTGTCTCCAAAGATAGCGTGCAAGAGGCGCTCTTCAGCAGAAAGGTCTTTTTCACCCTTTGGAGTTACTTTTCCGACTAGGATGTCGCCTTCTTTAACTTCCGCTCCGATACGGATAATACCCATTTCATCCAAATTGCGTAGGGCATCTTCCCCTACGTTTGGAATTTCGCGGGTAATTTCTTCAGGCCCAAGCTTTGTATCACGAGTTTCTGATTCGTATTCTTCCAAGTGAACAGAGGTGTAGACATCGTCTTTCACCAGACGCTCACTCATGATAACCGCATCCTCGAAGTTGTAACCTTCCCATGTCATGTAGGCAACGATTGGGTTTTGTCCCAATGCCATTTCTCCATTTTCCATAGAAGGTCCGTCAGCGATAAAGTCGCCTTTTTCTACGACATCGCCAACTTTAACAAGGGTACGTTGGTTGTATGCAGTCCCTGAGTTAGAACGACGGAATTTTTGAATATGATAAACATCAAGTGATCCATCTTCACGACGAACTTCAACCTTATCTGCATCTGCATAAGTGACCTTACCATCATGCTGGGCAATGACTGCCGCTCCAGAGTCATGAGCAGCTTGGTATTCCATACCAGTACCAACATAAGGCGCTTTTGGATCAATCAAAGGCACGGCCTGACGTTGCATGTTAGCACCCATGAGGGCACGGTTGGAGTCGTCATTTTCCAAGAAAGGAATACATGCTGTCGCTACGGCAACTACCTGCTTAGGCGATACATCCATGTAATCTACTTGATCTGATGGGAATTCTTGGTTGTTACCTTGGTGGCGTCCCATAACGATAGGCTCTGCAAAACCACCTTCTTCATTAAGCTTAGAGTTTGCCTGAGCTACGATAAACTCATCTTCTTCATCAGCTGTCAACCAAACGATTTCGTTAGTTACCACGCCAGCTTCACGATCTACCTTGCGGTAAGGCGTTTGGATAAATCCATATTTGTTAAGGTGTCCATAAGAAGATAAGTTATTGATCAAACCGATGTTTGGTCCTTCAGGCGTTTCAATCGGACACATACGACCATAGTGAGTATAGTGTACGTCACGCACTTCATAACCAGCGCGGTCACGTGTCAAACCACCAGGTCCTAAGGCAGATAGACGACGTTTGTGAGAAAGCTCAGACAGCGGATTGTGTTGGTCCATGAACTGTGACAACTGTGAAGAACCAAAGAATTCTTTAATTGCCGCAGTTACTGGACGAATATTAATGATTTGTTGCGGTGTGAGAACTTCATTATCCTGAACAGACATCCGTTCACGAACGTTACGCTCCATTCGAGAAAGTCCCAAACGAACTTGGTTAGCCAGAAGCTCACCAACTGCACGAATACGACGGTTCCCCAAGTGGTCAATATCGTCCACACGACCGATACCTTCTGCCAAGTTGAGGAAGTAGCTCATCTCAGCCAAGATGTCAGCTGGTGTTACAGTCCGAACCTTGTCAGAAGGATTTGCATTACCAATAATAGTCACAACACGGTCTGGGTCATTTGGTGCCACAACTTTGAACTTCTGAAGCTCTACAGGCTCTGTCAAAACAGCAGAATCATTTGGAATATAAGTGATTTTGTTCAAACCATTGTCCAACTGCTCTGCAATACTGTCAATCACACTGCGAGTCATAAGAGTTCCTGCTTCAACAAGGATTTCACCTGTTTCAGCATCCACAAGAGGCTCAGCAATCGTTTGGTTCAGCAGACGAGTCTTGATGTTAAGCTTCTTATTGATCTTGTAGCGTCCAACAGCTGCCAAATCATAGCGATGTGGATCAAAGAAGCGAGCCACAAGAAGTGAACGAGAACTCTCAGCAGTTTTAGGTTCACCTGGACGGAGACGCTCATAGATTTCTTTCAGAGCTTCATCTGTACGGGAATCCATAGGGTTTTTGTGAATATCTTTTTCGATAGTATTGCGCACTAAGTCGCTATCACCAAAAATATCAAAGATTTCATCATCACCTGAGAAACCAAGCGCACGAACCAAAGTCGTAAATGGAATTTTACGCGTCCGGTCAATACGAGTGTATGCAATGTCTTTTGAATCTGTTTCCAGCTCCAACCATGCTCCACGGTTAGGAATAACAGTTGATCCATAGCCGATTTTGCCGTTTTTATCGACTTTATCGTTGAAGTAAACCCCTGGAGAACGTACCAACTGGGATACGATAATCCGTTCACCACCATTGATGATGAAGGTTCCCATTTCAGTCATAATAGGGAAATCACCAAAGAAGACTTCCTGAGTCTTGATTTCACCAGTTTCCTTGTTAATCAGACGGAAAGTCACAAAAATTGGCGCTGAGTAGCTAGCATCATGAATCCGTGCTTCTTCCAGCGTATATTTTGGTTCTCTAATTTCATAACCGACAAATTCCAGCTCCATAGTGTCGGTAAAGTTTGAAATTGGAAGCACATCTTCAAAAACTTCCTTCAAACCGTGATCCAAGAAGTCTTTAAAAGAATCTGTTTGAATCTCAATTAAGTTAGGTAAATCAAGAACTTCCTTAATTCTTGAAAAACTACGACGGGTACGATGTTTCCCGTATTGAACGTCATGTCCTGCCAAGTTTTTACTCCTTTATAGTAAGATACATAGCCCATCAACAAAGCTTAAAGAAATTCCAGGTTTTGAATTGATAAGAAATGAATCTTTTCTAACCAGGAACTTCTTACAGCTTTTTTAGGGCGAGTTCAATTAAATCTTTTCAGAGGGCATTCCTCTATTCTGTTTTGTCAAACTGCAAAACAGCTACAATCAGTCCCTTTTGTTTAATTTTCAGAAAAATTAAATTATGGTTACATAACTCGTTTTTCCTAAAAATAGGCACAAAAAGAGCAGCTAAATCTGACTTATGAAAGTTTGATTTAACTGCTGTAAGCTCTTTTGGACAATATTTCAAAAAAGCAGACGACAAATTATTAATAATATTGTACCTTATTTTGCCTGAAAATGCAAGATTATCGGCATTATGAAAGCCTTTTTATTTTAATTTGTCTGGCTTTGACTAGAATTTTTTTCTGTAGAGGAATCTTCTTGTTTTTTACTCGAACTGCTCGTTTCTTTTTCCTCTTTTTCGTTTCTTGTCTCGCTCTCTTTTTCTTTGTCTTCTCTAACCCTACGGTCAGAAGTTTGGTTTCCAGCAAGTGCCGCCCAGGCCTGCTGTAAATCACTATCTGTACCACCGATAGCAAAGCGATAAGATAGAGCTGGCGCTCCATTCTTAGCCCAGTAGCTAGTGACTGTTTGACCACCCAACGAGATATCACGACCATTAACGGTCGTACGACCAGGTTTTGTTCCAGTAGCTTTTAAAACTTCTGAACTGATAACACTAGAATCTAGGTTAAATCGATCGCTAATACCAAAGACATTTGGATCGGCTTGATAGATGGCATTTACAAGATTGGCCATGTAGCTTGCATTGTTATTATAACCCGTCAAAGCTCCCATTGAGGTATTGTCGTCGTGTCCTATCCAGCCTCCCAAAGTTACCTTTGGAGTTGAAAGCATCAGCCACATATCACCATTGACATTGGTAGTTCCTGTTTTCCCAATCCAGTCAGCACTCAACAAACCACCATTTACTTGCGCTAGTCGTGATTTAAAAGTCGTTGTAGACCCAGATTCCAAGACACCTCGCATCAAGCTTTGCATAATAGTCGCTGTCGCTGGTGTATAGACCTGGACTGGACTAGCCTTATGTTCATAAATAACTTTACCTGTCCTGTCACTGATTTTTTCAATCATATAACGCTTCTGATAAGTCCCATTATTAGCTAGCGCCTGGAAACCATTGGTATGCTGGGCAACAGAGACTTCAATCCCTCCTCCCAATGGCAGACTCTCAATTGTATAGTCAGGAATCGAATAGCCCATTTTATCCATGTAGCCTTTGACATTGACTCCTTTCTCACGTAGGAGCTTATAGGTCCAGTAGGCAGGAATATTCCAAGAAGTATTCAAGGCTTCTTGCAAATCCATCATACCCGTCCCTCGACTGTCCGCATGCATGATAGGGTCTCCGCTTGAGAAGGTTGTCGGATAATTAGATAGGACACTTGCACTTCCCATCAGCCCCTGGTCAATTGCAATTCCGTAGGCTAAAATCGGCTTGATGGTCGAACCAGGTGAACGCTCCGTATCAAAAGCGTGATTATTTTGATTCTCGGCATAATTCCTTCCACCGATAAACCCTAGGACAGCACCAGTCTGGTTATTTAAAAGAACATTCCCAACTTGAACCTGTCCAGTTCCATCATCTAGGATTCCACCATATGCAGCAACGGCATTTTGCATGGCGTTATGAACCGCCTTGTTAATTGTGGTTTTAACGGTATAGCCACCTTCACTTAGTTCTTTTGCTGCTAATTCCTTATAAGCCTTAACAGTGGCTGTATTTTTCAGATCTTGCTGGGAAACATTATCTCTCTTGATGAGATACTGATACATGGCATCCTCAGCTTCAGACTTGGCTTGATAATATAGATAGCCACGTGATGCCGTTTCAACATTTCCAGCAGGTAAAAAATCTTTGGTCAAATCATAATCTTTATAAAGATTGTACTCATCTTGGCTTAAAGCACCTGTCCGGTACATATTATAAAGAACGTCCTTAGCCCTCTCCAAACCATAGGCCATGTCCTTTGAATCTTTCAAAGTCCCCTTTGCCGTGTAGGGAGAGTATACAATTGGACTTTGAGGCAATCCCGCAATAAAAGCTGCTTGAGGCACAGTTAATTTACTTGCGCTAACACCAAAAATTCCCTTAGCAGCCTCTTCAACACCAGCTATATTTTGGCCTTTATTATTTCTACCAAAAGGTGACACATTGAGATAGGTTGTCAGTATTTCATCCTTACTCATATAGCGCTCTAATGCTAAGGAGTCAATGATTTCTGTTGCTTTACGATTAAAGGTAGGAGCATCTCCAACAACTTGCTGTTTGATAACCTGCTGCGTAATAGTGGAACCACCACTAGCAGAACCAATTCCAACTACTGACCCCAGAGTGGCCCGTAAAACAGCCTTAGGAACGACTCCCTTATGGCTCATGAAGTTCTCATCTTCTGTTGCAATTACAGCCTTCTTCACGTTTTCAGAAATCGCCGAGCTATCCACCGTAACCCTTATTAGGTCACTATCTATTGTCGAAATCAGGCTACCATCAGCATACGTTAATTCTGAAATAGCTGATATATCTTGAACTTTCTGAATCAAAGTATCTTTTTCCGGAACTGCTACATTATTAAATAAATTTAAGGCATAGCCTGTCGCGATTCCCGCACCAAATAAAAATCCCAGAAACAGAAGGACGAACAGGGTATTCGAAAGAAGCTTGATTGTTCGCAAGACAGTAGCCCCAATATCCATAGGGGACCAAGGTTCTCCATCAGTTTGCAGCTTAGACTCCAGCCACTTCCCAATTTTCCCAAAGAAAAGGCGGGATTTCTCAGCCACTTTTTTCCATAGGATCTGAATTTTTTTAATAAATGGTTTTAAAATTTCAAGAAACTTTTTTACTTTTTGTTCCAACATATTATATCCTCGTATTGCCTATTATATCAAAATCTTCGTCCATATGACAAGAACAGCGCGATTTACAAGAGCTTGGGGAGATTTTTTACTAGTTTTTTTGCAATTTTATTACACTCTTTTCCTGGTTTGTGATACAATGGGAGAATGAATTTAAAACTTTGAAAAGGAGAGACAGACATGCACATTTTTGATGAGCTCAAAGAACGTGGGTTGATTTTTCAAACTACTGATGAAGAAGCCCTGCGCCAAGAACTAGAAGAAGGTCAAGTCTCTTATTATACTGGATATGACCCAACAGCAGACAGCCTGCACCTTGGTCACCTTGTAGCCATCTTAACAAGCCGTCGCCTACAGTTGGCTGGACACAAACCTTACGCCTTAGTTGGAGGAGCAACTGGTCTTATTGGCGACCCATCTTTTAAAGATGCTGAACGTAGTTTACAAACCAAAGAAACCGTAGAAGGTTGGGTTAAAAGCATCCAAGGGCAGCTTGCTGGCTTGCTTGACTTTGAAAACGGTCAGAACAAAGCTGAAATGGTTAATAACTACGACTGGTTTTCAGATATCAGTTTTATCGATTTCCTACGTGACGTTGGAAAATACTTCACAGTCAACTACATGATGAGTAAAGAATCTGTTAAAAAACGGATTGAAACAGGGATTTCATATACTGAATTTGCCTACCAAATCATGCAAGGATACGACTTTTTCATCTTAAATCAAAAACACAATGTTACTCTGCAAATTGGTGGTTCTGATCAGTGGGGAAATATGACTGCTGGAACAGAACTCTTGCGTCGTAAAGCTGACAAGACTGGACATGTCATTACTGTTCCTCTTATCACCGATGCTAGCGGTAAGAAATTTGGTAAATCAGAAGGAAATGCTGTTTGGCTGAACGCTGACAAGACAAGCCCATATGAAATGTACCAATTCTGGATGAATGTCATGGACGATGATGCCGTTCGTTTCCTTAAAATTTTCACCTTCCTAAGTTTAGATGAAATTGAAGAGATCCGCAAGCAGTTTGAGGCAGCACCACATGAACGTTTGGCTCAGAAAATCTTAGCACGTGAAGTGGTCACTCTAGTTCATGGCGAAAAAGCTTACCAAGAAGCCTTAAATATTACAGAACAGCTATTTGCAGGAAATATTAAGAACCTTTCTGTTAAAGAGCTGAAACAAGGACTCCGTGGTGTTCCAAATTATCAAGTCCAAGCAGAAGACAACCTCAACATTGTTGATTTACTTGTTACAGCTGGAGTTGTTAATTCCAAACGTCAGGCGCGTGAAGATGTCCAAAACGGAGCTATCTACGTCAATGGAGACCGCATCCAAGACCTTGACTATACTCTGAGTGATGCAGACAAATTAGAAAATGAATTGACCGTCATCCGCCGTGGTAAGAAAAAATACTTTGTCTTGACTTATTAAACCTAAAGGAAACTCGAAAGACAGACGGGTTTCCTTTTCCATATCTTCTTCAACAAGATCTTCTATTTTCACAGAAAGAAACGACTCATGAAACCAAAAATCGCTCGATTTGCTAGAGCCTCAACTTTTGCTTGTCCTCTTTGTAAGGAAGAACTCAAATTTCAAGACCATAGCCTAGTCTGCACAAACAGACATTCTTTTGACATTGCAAAATACGGTTACGTAAACTTAGCACCCCAGATAAGACAATCAAAAGACTATGATAAAGACAACTTTATTCAGCGCCAAATCATCTTAGAGGCCGGCTTTTACCAACATATTTTACAGGAAATTGAATTTTTTTTGCAACAATCACCCGATACCCAAACTATTTTAGATGTTGGTTGTGGCCAAGGATACTATAGTCTGAAATTGCAAAAAGTATTCCCAGACAAAGATTTCTATGCTTTTGATATTTCCAAAGACTCCATCCAGCTAGCCAGCAAAACTGATACTAGCCTTTCTATCAATTGGTTTGTGGGAGATTTGGCAAAACTTCCTATCAAGAATCATAGTATTGATCTTATTTTAGATATTTTTTCTCCTGCAAACTACCAGGAATTCCAACGTGTATTGACTAAACAAGGACTCTTGCTCAAGGTTATCCCTACTAGTCAGCATGTTCAGGAAATCCGCCAAAAGGTTGCCGGGCAGCTGCAAAAGCAAGATTATTCCAACCAGGATATATTAGATCATTTTAAGACTTCGTTTGAAATCCTTGAACAAAAAGAGGTTACTGCCACCTATCCAATCAATGAAAGCCAAAAGGATGCTCTCATTGGCATGACCCCCCTCCTCTTTCACATTAACCAGGAAGAAATTGATTGGTCCGATCTCACAGAAATTACCATTTCTGCTACCATTCTGATTGGAAAAAGCAAAAAAGACAAGCTTTAAAAGCTTGTCTTTTTAGTAGCTTCTCTTATTTACTACGATAGTAAAAACTACCTTGTTCACCAAAGGACTGGATACCAACCCCAGTCCAAAGGCGGTCTCGACTAGTATCAGAGCTATCTTTAAAGTTTTCTGTATCAGCAAGCTTGACACCACTTGGAATAAATTCTAGCAAGAAACCTCCTGTTTGGCCACCGTATACACCGCCAGCTGCTGTTCCGTAGTCTGTTAAGGAAGCACCACCAAATTCATATTCAGCTGAAACTAGACCATTTTCATCAAATACAAGTTGTTCCCCCTTGTCATTTTGCCATGTGCCTTGAATACTCGCAAAATTTCCATCAGCCAATTCACTAATGTTCATTTTTTTCTCCGATTCCTGACTAGGGCTCGTAGAACTTTCTGAAGTCTTACTGGATTCAGAGCTGGCCGAAGTTACTGAACTCTTCGAAGATTCCATTTGACTTGAAGAAGCTGAGCTCTCTTTTGTTTCTCCTTTTCCAGAACATCCTGACAAGACTAGTCCTCCTCCTAAAGCTATTAAAATAGTTGTTAACAATATTCTTTTTTTCATATTTTTCCTCATTTGTCAGGCTTAAAAAAATAAGCCCTTTTCTATTTTCTAGTATAGGACTTATTGTATCTTTTTTCTATTAATTTAGCAACCGTCTTACTGATCAACTCGGTAGTAAGCTGCACTTGCGATATCTTCTGGCATTCCTTGACCTGCAAAAATTCTATCACGATTTGTATCAGAAGTATCTCCTTCTGGTACAATGGCATTTCCCTTCATCACAAACCAGATTGAATAACCTGTTAATCCCGTTTGAACATTTACGATCAAATTGCCTGCAGCATCATAGTTGAAAGAAGAAATGCTAGTTTCATCAGCCACTATGCCCTTCTCATCAAAGGTAATTGTCTGACCTTCAGCATTCTTCCATGTCCCTTTTACGCTTGTAAAATTCCCATGAGTCATCGCATTAAAATCAAATACAGTTGAACGAGCCTTTATTTGCTCCTTACCTTCTGCTTGGTCGCTCGGTTTTCCAGTCTCATTTGAGGGTTTCTCTGAGGTTGAATTAGTCGTTACGCTACTAGAATCCTCACTTGATTCCTTCTTGGTTGAGCTTTGGCTAGACTGACTTGTGCTAATTCTGGACTGTGAAGTTGTTGAGGAAGTTTTATTTTCAGAAATGGTGAAAAATTTAAAATAAATAAACACGACTGCTATAACGATAAACAATGCTGTGATTAAGCCAATAAGTAGCTTCTTACTCATATAATTTCCTCCTCTTAACCGGTTCTTTATTTCATTGTAATAAAATTGTAACATTAAGTCAAGATGTTTTACAAAATATTACGATGAAAGACCAAATAGGGTCAAAAGGAAATGAGATCTTATCTTAAATTAAGCATTAATCAACCGATACGACCTTATAAATCGTTTTAGCTAAAGCTGCTTCATAGTCAGATACACCATAAGGCTTATCAGTCGTAACTTGAGCTGTTTGCTTTTCTAGGTCTACCGCCACATCTGACACTCCCTCCATAGATAGGAAGTGCTGGGTGACGTGTTTGACACAATTTTGACAAGATAAGTTTTCTAATTGGACTGTTTGTTTCATAGATTCATTCCTCCGTATATTTCTTCATTTTAAAGCGTCCTAGACGCAGAGCATTGACAACAACCGATACTGAGCTCAAGCTCATGGCCAGACCAGCCAGCATCGGATTGAGCAAGGGACCGCCGAAAAGATGTAACAGACCCATAGCTATTGGAATACCTAGGGTATTGTAGGCAAAGGCCCAGAAGAGATTTTCCTTGATATTTCGGATAGTCGCCTGACTGAGCTTGATAGCCTTGACCACATCCTGCAAATCACTATGCATGAGCACTACATCTGCCGACTCGATAGCTACATCTGCCCCTGAACCGATGGCAATTCCTACATCTGCCTGGACCAGAGCAGGTGCGTCATTGATACCGTCTCCGACCATGGCCAGTTTTTTCCCAGCTTCCTGCAAGTCCTTGATAGCAGTGGCCTTACCATCTGGCAATACACCTGCGATAACTTTTGGGATTCCAGCTTTCTGGGCAATAGCTGTCGCTGTTTCCTCACGATCCCCTGTCAGCATGATGACTTCTAGCCCCATAGACTGGAGCTCCTGCACCGCCTTCAGACTGCTAGACTTCATCTCATCTGCTACCGCTAAAATACCAGCCATTTTACCATCTATAGCAACAAACATGGCTGTCTTCCCTTCCTTGGACAGCTCTAACAACTGTTCTTGAAAAGCACTGCTGTCAATGTTCTTTTCTTTCATCAGAGACTCATTTCCCACTAGAAGCTGTCTGCCCTCAACCTGAGCTAACAAGCCTCGGCCAACAATGGCCTCAAAATGGCTGACAGGTAGTAAGTCAAGCCCCTCCTCTTTAGCAGCTTCTAAGATAGCCTGAGCCAAAGGATGCTCAGAATGCTGCTCAGCACTAGCTATTAGTCGCAACAAGTCAGACCGATTCAAATCGCCCAAAGGCAGCAGATCTGTCAGACTAGGCTTACCAACCGTTATCGTTCCCGTCTTATCAAGAACAATAGTATCCAGTTGATAAGCTGCTTCCAAAGCTTGGCCAGACTTAATCAGAATTCCATTTTCGGCCCCTTTACCAGTCCCAACCATAATAGCTGTTGGAGTGGCTAAACCTAGCGCACAAGGACAGGCAATGACCAGTACTGCGATAAAGATTGATAGAGAAAAGCTAAGACTTTCACCAGCTAGAAAATACCAGCCAAGAGCGGACAAAGTAGCCAAGCTCAGCACGATTGGGACAAAATAAAGTGAAATCTTATCGGCCAAAGCCGCAATCGGAGCCTTAGAGCCCTGTGCTTCCTCCACCAATCTAACAATCTGAGCTAAGGTCGTATCCGAACCCACCCTAGTTGCTTGGTAGTCAATACTACCATTTTGATTGATCGTTGCACTGGTAATAGTGTCGCCGACCTTCTTTTCAATCGGGACACTTTCACCAGTCATCATGGACTCATCCACAAAGGTCTGCCCGTCTGTCACAAGGCCATCTACTGGCATACGCTCCCCTGGTCTGATACGGATAATGTCTCCAACTCGGATATCCTCCGTATCAATGGTTACAGCCTCACCATAACGAATCACTGTCGCCTGACTAGGTACTAGCTCAAGCAGTGATTGAATCGCCTGAGACGTTCTCCCCTTAGCTGAACTTTCCATATATTTCCCCAGAAGAATCAAGGTAATAATCACTGCAACAGACTCAAAATAAAGCTGATGAACAAAGGGATGATGGCCTAGAAAAACCTGACTGACTGAATAGAGACTGTAGAGAAACGCTGCGCTGGTCCCCACCGCAATCAAACTATCCATATTAGGATGTTTCTTGATAAGATTACGAAAACCTCTCTGATAAAAGCCACGACCGATCCACACAGCAGGCAACGTTAAAAGCAGTTGTGACAGAACGAAGACCAAGGGATGCGCCATATGATCCAAGAAGCTTGGCAGAGGAAGACCGACCATGCTACCCATAGAGATATAAAGCAAAGGCAGAGTCGTAAGCAAAAGAATCAGTAGTTCTTGTTTCTTTCTTCGTAATGCTTGCGCTCTAGCCACAGCCTCTTCGTTTACTTCAGACGGTCTGTCTTTTCCTTTTTCTTCTGCCTGATAACCAGCCTCAGCTACCGCATCCAACACTTGCTGGCTGTCAAACCCCTCCTTAGGGATTAAACTGAGACGTTCTGTTGCCAGGTTAACATTAACATCTTCGACAGTCTCTAAATCTTTGACCGCCATCTCAACTGTCATAGCACAAGATGCACAGGTCATACCTGATAGCTTGTATTCTTTTTTTTCCATCACAATTTCCTCATCTACGACCACAGCGACACTGACCTTGCGGGCAGTGACATTCTATTTCTAGTGGAGCTGAAGCTCTTTTCTTATCAATGACCTGACTAAGCAACTGCAAATCCCCTTGGCTGAACTGACTTCTCTCAATCATTGAAATTAACAGCTCTCCATGCTTGGTGTTACAGATGTTGTCAAAGAGAGCCTGCAAAGTACTTTCTAGATGATCCGCTTCTAAAATCCGAGCATCATAGTAAAACTTACCCTCTATTTTTTCCATGGCAATAAATTCTTTGGTTTTGAGACGATTCAAAAGTGTTTTGATCGTAGCAGGCTTCCATGAAAAATCAGCTTCCAAACGCGCTATAATCTCTGTACTACGGCTATGTGGATAAGCCCACAACACACGCATGACTTGCCATTCAGCTTGGCTAATATTTTGCTGTTCCATTGTTTAACACTTCCTTGTTATTTACATTTGTAATTCAATACTTTATTAGTTTACATTTGTAATCGTAATTTGTCAAGTATTTTTATCGCTACTTTTCGAAATGTAAAAAAGAAGGCGGGATAATCCCGTCTTCTCAAGTTTATTCATATTAGTGAGCCAACATTTCTTGGGCAATTTCTTGACCAGTTAATTTACTTGGATAGTAGGTTGGCCAATTTTCCAACTCATTAAAGAGTGCTTCCTGGCTTTCGCCACCATAGAAGATATGGAAATGAGCTGCCTTGGTCGGTGCAATATTATGATCGCTAAACTGAACATACTTGTACTGGCCAGCATCTGCATCAGTCGCTTCAAACATAAAGCGAACTCCACGATTTCCCTTAGAGTATGTCAGAGTGTGCTTACCAACGTATTTATAAGTATATTTCTTGGATTTTCCATCTACCACAAATTCCATAGTTTTGTCTGTGATATTGATATTGGAAACATCTGTCTTGTAGCCTTTATCATAGTAGTCCTTGTATTCAGCTGCTGTCATTTTCCCAGTCAGCTTAGCCTTGTAGTCAAAGACTTGATCCAAGGTACCATCCTTCAGATAAGGGTATACAGACTGCCACTCGCCAGCATAGTCAGACAAGGTCCGATCCTTGACGGCACTGTCTTCAAAATAGCCATTTTGAACAGTCTTAGTATCTTCTTCTTTCTCAGCCGCAATCTCTGCCCCCTCTTGGTCTGTCGTTTTCTTAAGAGCTTTTAGATTAGCCTGCATGATTGAAATATAGTCTGCCCCATCCTTGGTCTGTTCTTCAGTCAAGCTTTCCAATGGATTCAAGACATCAAGCTCTACCCCTGTTTCCTTAGCCAAAGTGGAAGCCAATGCCTGAGAAGCATTTTCTTCAAAGTAGATATACTTGATTTTATTTTTCTTGATGTACTCAGTCAATTCAGCCAAACGAGAAGCCGATGGCTCACTGTCTGGTGAAAGTCCAGAAATTGGCACCTGCTTCAAGCCATAGT
>ERZ773006.698-NODE-698-length-13971-cov-6.80878_pt1 | contig 13971 bp, 18 predicted proteins | sample MGYA00580843_ERZ773006 | MGnify/ENA primary metagenome ERZ773006 (study PRJEB29015, sample SAMEA2738011) | human oral metagenome | biome: human oral; feature: human-associated habitat; material: dental | place: China | collected 2052 ... | reverse complement strand
TAACTTTTTCTTTTTTTATTTTATTATAAATTACCTTAATTAATTCGGATTTATTAGGTTCAGAATAATAATTACTATCAATATATAATTTATTTAAAATAGGATATTTTAAAATCAAAGATAAAATTTGAATAGCAGATTTATATTCTTCATTAATTAAAATATCTTTTTCAGCACCCGCATAATTATATCCTCCATAATGAGCTGATTGAATTTCTACTAAATATTTTTCCATTTTATTTTTACCTTCTTTTTCTTTTAATAACTAGTAAAGCATATAATCTTTAACTAGTTTAGTTTTTCTATTTCTTTCATTTTTCCAATAATCTGAAAATGAATTTATCTCATTTATTGCATTATGTAAATCGACAATCTTATCTAAAATTTCTTTAGCTGAAACTGTTAAATAAGGTTTATTTTCTTGTAAAGTTTGAAATATATTATTTGTAATTTTTAGTTTATTTTCGTTATTTTCTTCTTTGGAAATTAAATCAAGGCAATCTCCTATTGTTAAATCTTTAACTTTAATATTAAGAAATTCATCTTTACTTAAAATTGGCATATTTTGTACCTGGCTTTTATTTATTACTTTCTAATTCTAATCTTATTTGTTTCATTTTTTCCCAACTTATACCTGGATTTAAATAGTAAGAAACATCTATTCCATTTCGTAAACCTAAATGAATTTGTTCCATTTGTTCCCATATAAATTCTGGTTTAGCATATACAGAAACATCCAAATTAATCATTAATCCAATGCGAATTTCAGACATTTGTTCCCATATAAATTCTGGTTTTGCATAAGTGGAAACATCAAGTCCTTTTTCTAGACCAAAACGTATTTCTTCCATTTGGTCTCTATCAAATTCAATTTTAGCATAGGTTGAAACATCAATATTATTTCTTAACCCATAACGAATTTCCCTCATTTGCGTATAATTAAATTCAGGTTTAGCATACAATGCTACATTTATACCTTCTCTTAAACCTCTACGAATTTGTTGCATTTGCCTTTCATCAAATTCAGGTTTAGCGTAAATACTTACATCAATGCCATCTTCTAAACCTGAATATATTTCTTCCATTTGGTAAGAATTAAATTCTAATTTTGCATACCAACTAACGTCAAGACTTATTTGTAAACCTAACCGAATTATTTTCATTTGTTTCCAATCAAAGTCAGGTCGTGCATAAACACTTACGTCTAAGTACCTTTCAATACCTAACTTGATTTGTTCTTTTTGTTTTTCATTTAAATTTTTTAATGAAATTTCTTGTTTTTCTAGCATTTCATTTCATCTACTTTCTTTGTTTTCTTTATAATTTAATTGTATAATATTAATTTAATTTTGTCAATAATAAACATAAAATAAAAAGAGGTTTCATTCGAGACCTCTATTTTATATATTCTTTTTTATTTATATTTTTCTTTTATAGTTTATTTAAGATTGGAAATTTAAGATATAATAATCCAATAGTTTTAATCTTATTTAATTTAATATATTCATAAATCTCTTTTTTCATTTTTTGCTTTTTAACTGATTCAAAAATAGTAATTTCAATAATATCTCCACCATTTAATTCTTTAACGTACCATTCAGGTAAATCTTTAAGAATAGCAGGAACTTCTTCATTAATAAACTTTTCTACTTCAAGTGAAAAACCATCCAAAGTCTCACTTTCAAATCCATAAATCTTTTTAACTTTATCTAAAATTTCAATTTTTGAAATTCTTGGTAATTTTTTACTTTGAGAAATTTTCAAATAAACTTTATCAGTTAAATCTTCCATTGTTTGATGAGTTTTATAATAAGAAAACCAATCTTCTTTATTTAAATTATAAATAATTTCAGATTTAGTGATTCCATAATCTCTAAAATTAATTAAGACAGTTACCGTAAACTCAGAAAAAACTGAAAATGTTTAGGTTTTAAGATTATTTACACATCGGATTACCATTCATTACAACAATGAAAAATAATCATATATAAATATTCTAAGGCTACTGCGAATACCCTCTGGATAAATCAGTTGCGGACAACGTCATTATTTACATTTAGTCAAATTTTACATTAACGATTTTCGGATTACTCATATACTTGAGCAATTGATTATGGATTTTGTTAGTGTATTTTTTTTGTGATTGCATATATTTTCTGCCAATATTAAGACTTCCATTAATGTCTGCATTGATTAATATACCATCTTTTGTTTTAAATAAACCTCGTTTTACTCTTTTGCCCATATAATTTTCATGATGGCATATCTCTTCTTTGTCTATAAAACTACATTTACTTGTGTGTGATTCTTCATTTACTATAAATCTAATACCTTTTAATTCACATTTATATTTCAACATGGATATTAATTTAGTAAATGGTAAACTCACAAAATTCTGATTTGTTTTTGCACCCATATTAATGTTTTGTTTTTGACCAACATTATGTCCAAATACTACTGTCTTAATGTCGTTCGCTACTAAATAATTCACTAAATGAGTTGTAATTTTATGAAACAAATCGTGAATCCGTAAATTTCTTCTAGTTGTTATATTATCAAGAATCTTTGATTGTTTTAATTGTACAGGATTCAATAAATCATTAATTTTGGATTTTGTTGACGCTAATACTGTTAATTTTCTTCTCTGTAATTTTGATTGTCTCTTTGACCTCTCTTTATTGTATAATTGATTAATTGATTTTGCTACTCTACCATTATAAATCACTGGATGAAAAACATTACTTGTTACCGTCATTAAATTATTCATTCCAGGATCTATAAATGCTACCCGAGAAAAATCATTCTTCTTGATTTTTACTTTTGGTACATCGTATAATACCTCAATCACATAATGATTGCCTTTGGGTACTATCCTTACGTTTGTAATCTGCTCTTTTGGTATCTTTGTCTTAATTTCTATACTTGTTTTTGATAACTTAATAAATCCATCTTTTTTTAGAGATAATGCTCCCTTTTCATAATTTATTACTTGTCGTCCATCCTTTTTCAAATATCTTGGTATCTGTACCCTTTTATCGTACTTTCCTTTTGCTGATTTCTCTAATAATGCAAAGAAACTTGAAAAATTCTGCTGTACTAACATCTGTGTTTGTTTAGAAACTTTCGCTGGTAATGCCCTGTAATCAACTTGATTATCCATCGTAAATTCTTTATTTACTGAATGATAATTCCTAAAGTTTTTATCAAAAAAGGATTGTCTTTGAACAAATAATGTTGCATTATATAAATTCTTAGACAAAAAACATAATTCATCACATTCTTTATAGAAAGGATGTTTTTCTAAAATTATATGTCGCTCTGATAATGATGTTATTTTACTCCTGTCCTTACGAACCCTTTTCTTCTTCTTTTTCTCTTCCAAAAGGTTTCCTCCTTTCTTTTAATATAATATTATTTTACCTTATTTTTATCTATCTAATTGCTTTTTTTACTTTTTTGTTATAATTTAATATGAAAATCTTAAATTACTAAATAATAAAAATTTGAAATATTATTCAGATTTTTACTTTTTTTACAAAATCTGTTTCAACACGTTTGTTAATATAATTCTCACTAAATTGAACTGTAACTCCAATTGTTGATTTACCTTTTTTCGTAAATCCATGTTGAGGTGTTTTTGTTGATAACATTAAATCAGCTTTTTCACGAATAACAGGTCGAAGATAAGATGCAATTTCCTCTCCTAAGAGTTTCTTTAAAATTGTTTTTTTATCCATTTTTTTATCCTTTATGCAGTTTGTTTTAATTTTCTTTAGATTTATTCACGTTCAATTTGTTTTCTAGGTTTTCACGAATTTCAATCATTTGTTTGGTCTCAAATTCAGGTTTAGCATAAACACTTACGTCTAATCCTTTTTCTAAACCTAATCTGATTTGTCTCATTTGAGGCCATCCAAATTCAGGACTAATATATAATGAAACATCTAAACCTAATTCTAAACCTTCACGAATTTCTGCCATTTGATAATCGTTGATTTCGGGTTTTGCATATAATGAAACATTAATTCCAGATTCTATACCTTTACGAATTTGTTTCATTTGAACCCAGGTAAATTCAGACTTAGCATACAATGAAATATCCAAATTTTGTTCTAAACCTAAACGAATTTCTGCCATTTGGTCAGCATTAAATTTAGTTTTTGCATAAATGGAAACATCAAGACCTTGTTTTAATCCCCAACAAATTTCTCTCATTTGTCCTGCTTTAAATTCAGGTTTAGCATACCATGTTACATCTAAGCCTTTTTCTAAACCATCGTGAATTTCACCCATTTGCATTAAATTAAATTCAGTTTTAGCATAAGAATTTACATCTAAACCTTTTTCTATACCTTGACGAATTAATTCCATTTTATAAGAGTTAAATTCGGGTTTAGCGTAAATAGAATAATCAATTTTATTTTTAATCCCAAGGTAAATTTCTTGTAATTGTTCTTTTGTTTTGAAATTATCATAGATTTCATTGAATTTTTTAGCATCTTCAATGTTATCAAATTCAAAATCTTCTACCTTATAACAAAATTTAATTTCTCTCATTTTTAATATATCCTTTTCTTCTTATCTTTTAAATAGTTTATTAAGTAAAATTTTAGCTTTTAAATAATTACTTAATTTAACATTTTTATTTACTAATGAATGATAAATTTCATTCATTTCTTCAGCATTTAAATTTTTAAATGTATAGTTTGAAACATTAATACCAGATTCAAGCCCCAAACGAATTTGTCTCATTTGTTCCCAACTAAATTCATCAGTTGCATAAATTGAAACATCTAAATTATTTTGTAAACCTTTAAGAATTTCTGCTAATTCCAAGAAATTAAATTCAGGTTTTTTGTAATTTGAGAAATTGAAATTATTTTCTAGTAATAAACGAATAACTTCCATTTGCCAATCATTATATTCAGGTTTAGCATATAACAAAACATTAAGATTTTTCATTAAACCAAATCTAATTTGTCTTGTTTGTTCCCAATTAAATTCTGGGTTAATTAAAATAGAAACATCAGCACCATCTTCAAGAGCTAATCTAATTTCATACATTTTATGCCAATCAAATTCGGGTTTAGCATATAATGATACAACTAATCCTTCTTTGAGTCCTAATCTGATTTCTTCCATCTGCAAATTATCAAATTCAGGTCTAGCGTACCATCTTACCCATAAACCTTCTTCTAAGCCCAATTTGATTTCTTTCATTTGAGCCCATCCTAATTCAGGATAACAATATAATGAAACATCTAACCCTAATTCTAGACCTTCACGAATTTGCCACATCTTATCATAACTATATTTAGGGTCAGCATAAATACTTACATCAATGCCCTTTTCTAGACCTTCACGAATTTCCCTCATTTGTCTAGAATCAAATTCAATTTTATTATAAAAAGTTACATCAATTTTATTTTCGATACCTTTAAAAATTTCGTATAATTGTTCTTTATTATATTTTTTATTTAAATAATAATGAATATTAGAAATGTTTAAAGTTAATCCATAAATAATGAGGTCAATAATATTATTTTTACTATTTGTTAATTCGGGGTATTTTAATAAATAAGGTAAGACATTTACTTTTTTCTTAAACCCTGAAATCACTTTATAGAGAAATTTTCTATTTGGAACTTCAAATCCATATTCAATCTCAACATTATAAATCAAGGAATTTCTAATAACTTTCATCTTATAAGAATCGTAAAATTCTTTAGCATAATCTACATTGAGACCTTGTCTAACCCCATTCCCAATTTCTTTTAATTGAGCTGAATTAAAATTTTTATTTTTAATAAGAGATTTAAAATATTCTACTTGTTTTTTATTGTTAAAAATTTGCCCTTTAACTTCATATAAATTTGTATTGTCCATTTTTTCTTCCCTTATTTATTCTTAAATATTTGGTTTTCCATTTTCAAAATATCCAAATGTTCCACTTACAACTTTAAAGATCTCTTTTTCTTCTAATGTTTCATCTTCAAATAATTTGTAAGTATTTACAGGTTTACCATTCTCAGATACAGATGTTGTGATATGAGGACAAGGAATTTCAAGGAATAGATTTTGAATCATTTCATTTTCTGTTTCAATTTTTGCTACATAAAATCCAGCATTTTCTTCATTCTTTTTAAAATTGAAAATATAAACATTTACTTTTTCGCCTTTTAATTGTTGAAAAATTTCTGTCTCTTCTTTAGATGGTCTAAATTTAAAAGTTACATGAGGGAATTGAATTGTTTTTTCTAGTTTTTCTGGGGCTAAAATTTCAATTACATCCTTATCAAAAAATATACCTGCATAAATCATTTTTTTACCTCTTTTATATTTCCTTATGTTTTAATTATATAACATTATTTTCTATTTGTCAACAATAAAATTAAAAAAGAAGTGGTTAAAATTCCACTTCATTTTTCAATCATTAAAAAGGATAAATTTCACGGATAAATGGTTTTCCTTTGTATTGAATGGAGGCAGAACCAAATTTACGATTTTCATAATTATAAAGATCTAAATTTTCAGTAAGAATTAATTTAATTGGAGTTTTATCTCGAGTATAAGTTTGATGATTATCAATAAATTCATTATCAAATTCTTTTTTAATTGCAATAGATCTGAATTTTTCCAATTCTTTATAATTAGGTAAATTGTAATAATCTTTAATTTCTTGTTTGGTAAATTTTAGATCTTCAAAAGTTAAATTTGGAAATTCATTATTTTGAAAATAGTAATAAATTACTCCAGCTAGCATATAAACATCAATAAATTTCTTTTCATTTTCAAGTTCAAATCTACCAAAATTATCTGAACGTTTAAATTTAAGATAAGGAGATCCAAAGAATGGAATTACTTCTTTTGGGACAAGCATAGAAACATCTTTTTTGGCAACTTTATTTTCTATTGTTGAGAATTGAAACATACCCATAATTAATTACCTTCATTTCGTTTTTCTTTATATTTTAATTATATACTATTATTCCTTATTGGTCAATACAAAAAACAAAAAATATTTTTACTCGTAGATTGCACGTAGACATTAGATTCCGTATTTATGATGAATTTAAAAAAGGTACTATCTATTTAACTTTAGATTAGTACCTTTATTAATAATAAATTTAAATTAAGAATATTTCAATTTTAATTCATCCAAATATTTTATAAGATCTTTAGTTGGAGAGTAGAAATAAACTCCCTCAAAGAAATCCAAGTATTCATAACCTTCTTCAATAAGACCATTTTCAACAAGTAAATTTGCCATCTCACTATCATCAGCAGGAATAGCTACTAAATCCATATTAGAATATTCTTCATCTTCAGGCAAAAGGCTAACAGTAATAGGTTCTGCATAATCTTCATCAGCTTCTTGAATAAGAATAGCAATAGCATTAGTTTCTTGATAACGAGATACAAGCAAATTAAAAGTGCTTTCTTCAAAAATTACATTTTCAAGTTTCATTATATTTACCTCAATTTTAATAATTATCTAGACTTTTTTCAAGAAGAATTTGAACAACTCCTGAAACATCAACACCTTTACTCAAACCAAAATGAATTTTTTCCATTTGTTCCCATTCAAAATAAGGTTTAGCATACCATGTTACATCAAGACCTTCTTCAAGCCCACATTTAATTTCAAACATTTGTTCAGCGTTAAATTCTGGGTCAGCATAAATTTCTACATTTAAACCTTCTTCTAGGCCTTCACGAATTACTTGCATTTGTCCTTCATGAAAATCAGGATGAGCATAAAAAGTTACATTGAGACATTTTTCAAGTCCCAAACGAATTTCTTTCATTTGAGCAGATGTAAATTTAGGGTCAGCATAAACAGTTACATCAACATTATTATCTAATCCTTCAAAAATCTCTTTTAGTTGTGAATAGTAATATTTAGGCTCTACATCCAAACCTTCATTTGATTTGTTGTTTTGTTTTCTATTTAAAAGTTCTTTTCGGATTTGTTCCATTTCTCTACAAAAAAGAACAGGATTTGTATAATAGGAAACATCAATTCCATCTTCTAAGCCCAATCGGATTTCTTTCATTTGCAAGTTACTGAATTTTCGGTTTAAATAAAGTTCAACATTAATTTTATTTTCTAGTCCCAAACGAATTTCTTTCATTTGTAAAGCATCGTATCCAGATTTAGCATAAATACTTACATCAACGCTATTTTCTAGACCTGCCTTAATTTCATTCATTTGTGCTGAATTGAAACCTGATTCTTTATATAAATTTAGAATTAATTCTTTCTCAGTTTCTTTATTAATTGTTTTCATTTGATTATCCATTTTAAATTACCTCTTGTTGTTTTTCTTTATGGTTTAATTATATACCATTATTTAATGTCTGTCAATAGTAAAATCAAAAAAAATAAAAAATAATTTTTAGTTGTAGATTGTTTGTAGATTCAACGTAGACGTTAAATTTCGTATTTATGATGAATTATACAGAAATTAGAAAAATGGTGATTTTCATATTCAATAGATAGTACGTATTATGGTTGAAAGTTACATCTACGAAAAATTAAAATCAAAATTTTTATTTTTAAAATAAATAAAAAGAAGTTCTATTAAAACTTCTTTTTGTAGGTTATTTTTAATTTTGAAGATTTAATCTTATTCTTTCCATTTCTTCAGGTTTAATATTTGGATTTAAATAAGAATTAACATCAATTCCATTTTCTAATCCAAGCCTGATTTGAAACATTTGTCTATAATCAAATTCAGATATTGCATAAATAGAGACATCAATTCCATTTCTTAGTCCCAATCTTATTTCTCTCATTTGTGTCCAATTAAATTCTGGATTAGCATAAATTGAAACATCAAAATATTGCTCTAAACCTATACGAATTTGCCACATTTGGTCATAATCAAATTCAGGTTTAGCATAAATAGAAATATCTAAACCTTTTACTAAACCGAAACGAATTTCTTGCATCTGTAACCAGTCAAATTCAGATTTAGCATATAAAGAAACATCAACTTTATCTTCTAATCCATAACGAATTTGATTCATTTGTTCCCAACTATATTCAGGATTTGCATACCATGAAACATTAATACTGTTTGCTAAACCTGCTCCAATTTCGTACATTTGTTTAAAATTATATTCGGGTTTAGCATAAATACTTACATCTAAATTTTGTTCTAAACCTATAAGAATTATTTCCATTTGCTCACTATCAAATTCAGGATTTGCGTAAATAGAAACATCAACATTCTTTTCCAAACCTAATTTTATTTGTTCTTTCTGCAGTTCATCAAAATTATATTTTGCAAAATTATATTTGGATATAATTTCATTAAATAATTTTTCTTTTTTCATTTTTATTGCCCTTGTAAATAATTGTAAAAAAGAACTCTAAGAGGTGTTTTATTTTTTATTTTTAACATATCTTCTCTATGTTTTTGCATTTCTTTCCAATCAATAGTGGGATTTAAATAAATAGAAACATCTAACCCATGTTTAAGACCAAGCCTAATTTGTTCCATTTGATAAGAATTAAAATCAGTATTTGCATAAAGAGAGATATTAACATTATTTTCTAAGCCATAACGAATCTGTTTCATTTCTTTCCAATCAAATTCAGGGTTTAAATAAACAGTTACATCTAAATTATCTTTTAAACCTAAATAAATTTGTTCCATTTCTTTATAATTATATAAATAATTAAAATAATATTGAATATTCAAATTTTCTTGAATAGATAAACGAATAATTCTCATTTGAATTTCATCAAATTCAGGTTTACTATATAAAGAAACATCAATATTATTTTCTAAACCTAACCTTACTTGTTTCATTTGATAAGAGTTAAATTTAGGGTTAGCATACCAACTTATATCTAACTCTTCTTCTAAACCTAAAATAATTTGTTCTTTTTGACCTTTATTGAAATTATATTTAGATATAAGTTCATTATATATTTTTTCTTGTTCTTTATTCATTATTATTCTTCTTTCATTTTAAACTTTAAATTTTAATATGGATCTTCCTGAGCATCTACCCAAATTCGATTCATCCTTTCGTCTTCAAAATCGTAATATTCATCAGTATCAAGTTCATTTAAAGATTTATGTCTACCTAAAGAATCAGTTTCTTCCGAATAAAGAATATTATATTCTTCTCCAATTTGTTTGGTTACTTCTTTATTTGGTTCAGGTAAACAATTAAAACAAACCCAAGTTCTACCTTGTTTTTTATTGTTAAAAGTATAACATTTACTTTCTTTTTCAATTAAGCTATTACAATCTCTACAAATTCTATCTTTTTTAATTTTTACTATTTTACAATTAGATGTAGGTTTATCTATAAAAATTCTATTTGTTTCATAGATATCTCCTAATGCTCTAACTATAATTGTTTGTTTATTCATTAATCTTGCCATAATATTTACCTAACTTTTAAGATATTTACCATATTTTTCCTCAAAATAATTTCCTCTAATATATTGTTCAATTTTATTGTATAACATTTTATTGAATCTGTCAACAATCAGAAAAAAATAAGGTTAAATTAAAACCTTATTTTGAATTTATTGATTAGATAAAAATAATCTTTTCCTTTTCATTCTTCCCCAATTTATTATATAAGTCTTCTTTGTTGTTTAGTAATTCTATTCGGATTTCTTGCATTTTCCTCCAATTAAAATCTAATTTAGCAAAAGAACTAACATCTAATCCCTGTTCTAATCCATAACGTATTTGTTCCATTTCATTTGAAGAGAATCTATGATTTAAATAAGGTGTAACATCAATACCATGTAAAAGACCTAAACGAATTTCTTTCATCTGAGATGGAATATATTCATTTTTGGCATATACTGATACATCTAAATTTTTAAGCTGACCTTTACGAATTTCTAACATTTGACCTAAAGTAAATTTATGAGACGTATAAATATTTAAATCTAAATTATCAATTAAAGCTAATCTTAACATTTTCATTTGTTCATGGTTATATTCAGGTTTAGCATAAAGTGAAACATCAACTTTATTTTCTAATCCCAACCTGATTTGTTCCATTTGTAAACAATCAAATTTTGAATTTAAATAAGGTTCAACATTGATTTTATGTAAAAGACCTAATCTGATTTCATTCATTTGGCCATAATTATATTCAGGTTTATTATAAATACTAACATTCAAACCTTCTTCAAGACCTGAAACAATTTGTCTCATTTGACCTTCGTAGAATTTAGGGTTGGCATAATGTTTAATATCTAAACCTTTCTTAATACCCTGACGAATTAATTCCATTTGTCCTGCACTAAATCTAGGGTTTGCATATAAATTTACATCTAGGTTATCTTTTAAACCTAATTTAATTTCTTCTAATTGATACTTATTAAATTTATCTAAAGAGATTTCATAATTAAAAGAGTTATTTTTAAATAATTCATTAAATTCTTTTTCAATTAAATAGTTTTCATAATCTTTTGCTTCTGTAAAAGTTTCAAAAGTTGCATTACCTACAATATAAATTGTTTTTGTTTCCATTTTTATTACCTGCTATTTCTTTCTAGTTCTTTACGAATTGTATTCATTTGTTTCCAATCAATATCTGGATTTAAATAAGGTTCAACATTTAATCCTTCTTCTAAACCTAAACGTATTTCTTCCATTTGGGCATGATTAAATTCTGGCTTTGCATAAATAGAAACATCAATATTACTTTCTAACCCTTTATATATTTTTTCCATTTGCAACCAGGTTAAATTTTCATCTAATAAATAAGTTAAATCCATCCCTTGCCTTAAAGCGTCTGAAATAATCCACATTTGATTGTATTTGTATTTAGGTGTAGCATAAATTGATACATCTATTTTATCTTTTAACCCATACCTAATTGTTTTCATTTGTTCTTTATCAAATATAGGATTAGCATAATAAGAAACATCTAGATTATTTTTTAACCCTAAATAAATTTCCCTCATTTTTCTCCAACTAAATTCAGGTTTAGCGTAAATGGAAACATCAACATTATCAATTAATCCATTTTTAATTACCTTCATTTGTTTATCATTGAATTTAGGGTTAGCATAAATAGAAACATCAATATAATTAATAACCCCATTGTAAATTTGAGTTTGTTGTTTCTTTGTAAATTCAATATTAGAAATTAGCTCATTATAAAATTTAATCCCATCTTCAAGTTTTTCGTTTTTAAGATTTGACCTAATTTCAAACATTTCATTATGAGATAAAGAAGGATTTAAATAATCTGAAACTTCAATTCTTTCTTGTAAACCTAATCTTATTTGTTGCATCTGAAGAGAATTAAATTCAGGTCTAGAATATAATGAAACATTAATTCTTTTCGATAAACCTTTTCTGATTTCTTCCATTTGACTTTCATTAAAATCAGATGAAGTATATAAAGAAACATCTAAATCTTCTTCTAACCCTAATTTGATTTGAAACATTTGAAGATGATTAAATTCAGGCTTGGCGTAAATAGTTACATTTAATCCTTTTTCTAATCCTAATCTGATTTCCTCCATCTGATTATAATCAAATATAGGTTTAGCAAAAATAGAAACATCAACATTGTTTTTTAGACCCATTTCAATTTGGCATTTTTGAAAAATATTGAATTTGTATTTAGATATAAGTTCATTATAAATTAACCGTTGTTCTTTATTCATTATTTATTACCTTGTAATTCTAACCTGATTCTTTCCATTTCTTCCCATTTAATACCTGGATTCAAATAAGGAGTAACATCAATTCCATGTTTAAGTCCTAACCTGATTTGATTCATTTGTTCAGCTTTAAATTCAGATTTAGCATAAATACTAACATCAACTTTATCTTCTAAACCTACTCGAATTATTTCCATTTGAAAATAATTAAATTCTGGTTTAGCATACCATGTTACATCTAAACCATGTTTTAAACCATAATAAATTAAATCTTTTTGTCCTTCGCTAAAACTATATTTATTTATAAGTTCTTTATATATTTTTTTTTGATTTTGATTCATTATTTATTTTTTAACTTTTAATTTGGCGCTCTAACTCCAAACAATTTGACGCTCTAACTCCAAACGTTTATCTTCCATTTTATAATCGTCAATTTCAGGGTTTGCATATAAGGAAACATCAAGGCCTTTTTCTAGACCGAGACGAATTTGTTTCATTTGTAAAGAATCAAATTTACGATCTGCATAAATGGAAACATCAAGATTCTTATTGAGACCTGCAAGAATTTCATTCATTTGATGGGCTGAGAAATAAAAGTAAGCATATTTTGAAACATCTAAATTCTTTTCTAGTCCAAATCGAATTTCTGCCATTTGATAATGAGTTAAACTTGGATTACTATAAAAATTTATATTGAGACCTTTTTCTAGTCCTGCACGAATCTCACTCATTTGAGAAGAGTTATACTCAGGTTTAGCGTAAATTGAAACGTCTAAACCTTGTTTGAGACCTTTTTTAATTTGCTTCATTTGTTCCCAATCTAAATAATTTTTAGAGTAAATAGAAACATCAAGGCAATTCTCTAGACCTTCACGAATTTCACGCATTTGATAATGGTTAAATTCTGGCTTAGCATACCATTTAACTTCAAGATCTTTTTCAATACCTAATTTGATTTGTTCTTTTTGCCATTTATCAAAAAGATATTTTTCTATAATCTCATTGTATTGATTTTCTTTCTGTTCATAAATTTGAGCTTCTTCTTTATCCTCAAAAATTTTTTCTCCAACGATATAAGCAATTTTCATATTCTTTTACCTTTTACCTTTTTTATTTTATTTTTATTATACAATATTATTTTTATTTTGTCAATGAAAAAATTAAGGTATTTTATTTATTTTTAATTGGATTTTATATTAAATTTTGAGCTGAACCTGAAAACAGAAAGAAATTTTTTTGTCATGTTTTCTGAGGTAAAACGTTGATAGATTAACCTTTTGTCTCGAAAAATTTGCCCGTAGTGTATATAT
>ERZ773006.690-NODE-690-length-14140-cov-2.76599_pt1 | contig 14140 bp, 11 predicted proteins | sample MGYA00580843_ERZ773006 | MGnify/ENA primary metagenome ERZ773006 (study PRJEB29015, sample SAMEA2738011) | human oral metagenome | biome: human oral; feature: human-associated habitat; material: dental | place: China | collected 2052 ... | reverse complement strand
TAGGTAAGGTTTTCGATTCTTCCCTTACCGATTTCAATTTCATTAATCCTCGGCTACTAACTGTGAAAGGTTGGTAGCTAATAGAACTACTAAAGTAGTTCGCACCGATTGGCTTCCATTAAGCTGATTACTCCTTATGGTTATACTCGGCAGTTGGTTTTCGAAGGCTTACTGCTGATAGGTGAGTTTTTAGACTTTTCTCACCGAAAGAACATTTTGTTCTTCTTTTCTTTTTCGGGTTAGGTTGCAGATTGTCGAAGGTCTGCAACTTATAGGGGAGAGACTTTCTCCCCTTCGCATAACTTTGTTTCCGGGTATCCGTCTTTAATCGGTCGGTTACTCTTCGAAGGTTTAACCTTCTGTAAATGCATACCTCCTTATGATGCATAGACTTTTTGGGCTTTGAATTGTCAAAGGTTCAAAGTTCGTTGGAACCTCGGTTCCAAGAACATTCAACGTGCATGTTAATTGCTCATGATTGTTCTCCTAGTTATTATTTTATTTCGGGGTCTTGCGTTGTCAAAGGCGCAAGATTCGTAGAGAGTAAGTTTACTCTCTGATGGTGAATTAAGACATTTCTTAATAGCCTTCTTTTTCTATTTTTTTTTTCAGGTCACTGACTTTCAACGGTCTGTGGCTTGTAGGTAAGCACAAGTCTTACCGAACACGGCAATATACATAAGTTGCTACTTTCTTTTTGAACCTAGAGATTGTAAAAGGTCTTTAGGTTGTAGAGGTTAAGTTTTTCGGATTCATTTTCCTTAACCTCGCATAGATGGTTCTCATCGAACTATTTCCTTTCCAAATTTTTTCAGGTTACAGATTGTAAAAGGTCTGTAGCTTATAGGTAAGTTTAGCTTACTGAAGTCCGTACAGGACACTTAATTTATTTGACCGTCGAGATGACAGCCAAAGCCAATGTAGAGACTACCTAATTACTATTAGGGGTATCATTTTCGTTGGCTTTTTATGTACGGCTGAGAAGTCGCACTGTTGGTTTTATGAGATTACCTCAAAAGGCACATACTATCTGTCGTTAGTTCTGAATGATAGACTAAGATTTTGTTAATTTGTTGGTTGGTTGATTTGGTTACTTAGTAATTCCTCTTTCAAAAATTTAATTACAAATTGCTAGGTTAACTAGCAAAGTTCACTTTACTAAAATACTAAATAGAAAGCTTTACAAAAGAAACAGAACACTAACGATAGACACTATTGCTTAAAATTGCTTAGAAAATGCTTTAAATTGCTAAAAATTGCTAATTAATGCTAAATAATGCTTAGAAAAACTTGAGGTAAAAACATGGTAAAAATCGACTTGACACAAATTTCGCAAGAGCAAATGGCTCAAATGCAAGCAGTCCTTGCAAAAGACACTGCTGGTGCAAAACGTTCTCCGCTCACTGAGCTTGGAGAAGAACTCGGTATCAAAATTTTCAACCGTGCGAAAGACGGTTACACAAATCAAAAATTGTTGGTTTATATCCCTCGCATGGGCTTCCCAACTGTTGACGAGAAGGGTGATTTGATTCCTTTCCGTGTTCCTATGCGTAGTGTCACTATGAAGAAATTCAACAATGGTGACAAAGATAGCAACTGGGCAGGGTCAATGCCTTACTTTGAGGAAGCAAAAGAAGAAGACCGTATCTTTGCACCTTGGGGTCAGTCAGGTAACAATGAGTACCTACGTGACTACATTTCTGCCGCATTTGACATGCGCCGTGCGAAAATTGAGCTTGAAGTAGCTCGTCAAGGATACTCTTCTGTAGCTGAGTTGGTTGCAAACGAATCTCAGTACAAAGAAGAGAAAGATTTCACAAAAACCTTCATGGAATATGTCTTTTTGCAGGTTCAAAGCAATTCAGACATGTGGTTCCCTATCGTGGTGATTCCAACTACAAAGGATGCTCATGGTAAGTTTACAACTACGCCAGAGACAAAACCTTTGCTAGATGAAAACGGAAATCCAACTTCTGTGACAAAACAAATTCCACGTTATGAAATGAATGGAAAACCATTGACTGATAATGATGGAAATCAGTTGTTTGAAGACCGTACCTTCGCTCACACGATTGAAGGTGAGGTTATGTGGCACAAGCTAACAACAAAAGCTTTTACAGACAAATTGATGAAAGCTTTTGAGCTACAAGCTCAACAACCGGGTATCACTGAACTTGGTGGGTTCTTCGTTCTCTTCAACTATGAGATTGATGAAAAAGCTCTTGAAAAAGCGAAGAACAACGGTGGGGCAGCTTATGAAAGTGAAGATGCTAAATCAGCAACTTCATTGAACATTCAAGTAATGCAAAAAGTGGCTCCGTTCACTGATTTGTATGATTTGACTGAATACCTTGGACTCCAAGCTGAGTGGGACGCAGAAGCGCAAGCGCACTACAACGCGCTTCACTTAGTGCAAACAGTTCGCAACTGTGAATTGCTTTCTGACGAAGAAGTCAATGAAAAATTGGATAAGATGTACGGTAGTCTTGACAAAGTGAAAGCTGAAGTTGAGAACATCCAAACAACTGCTGAAAACCTTAAAAAAGGTGTTGCAACAGGAGGTTCTGCAAATCCAATTACAAATTCTGCAGCGAACCGACTAGGTGCTAATGCAAGCCAACTTCCTCCGGGTGTAGATGTTGACCCAGCTAGCACTTTGGACTTCGGTGCTGAAGAATAAGGGTAAAAACTCCATTATTAAGAGTCATTAGCCTTTAAACTCTCCTTAATTGGTAGAGGGGTATCTTATAAAACCGCGAGGTGAAGTCAAATCGGCTTCACCTTTAACAAAGAGATATTTCTCTTTGTTTTCTCTAAGTTCCTAGTCTTTTCTAGGAATTTTGCGAAGATAAAGAAGAAAGGAAGAAGAACAAATTTGGCAACAGTAGTAGATGAACTATTTGCTGACTTACAGGTGAGTAAGGGTGAGAGTAAAAGTGAGTTGAAACAAACTTCACTATTTGACTCGGAAGAACACCGTAATTACCTAGAGGGTATTATTGCTAGAGGTCAGAAAGCTAAGTTGTTGGCTTGGGAAATCGAGAACTTTGCTCAATATGAGAAAGAACGTTTTGAGTTCGGTTCTCATTGGGTATTGTTACTCAAGGCTTTTAACTCAACTGGGAAGTCCAATGCTTTAAAGGCTTTGGAATACAACCTAACTACCAAGGGTATTGGCTTGCAACTGGCTAAAGGCTTTATTAAGCATGGAGCATTAGAAGCAAAGATTACAACCTTTTGGTCTGATGGGTTAGAGGTTGAATATTATTTAACTCGAACGAGTTTGAGTCCTCGCTCTACGTTTAAGAACGGTTATAGAGTGTACTTGAACGAAGATGGCACTCGCAAAGAGGTGTATAACACCCTTGTAGATGGTCGTTTTGTAAAAGTTGGGGAAACCCCAAGTTTCTTGAAGCGCTACTTCAACTTAGCAGAGGTTGGAGGTCGTTATTTGAACTTAATGAGGGGGGTAGAGGGTCTTCCAGTTTTGGAACAATCACCAGCTTCACTCAATAAGATGTTGTCGCAAGCAGCAGACTTAGAAACTGCAGAACAAGCGATTAAACAAATGACGGATGACAACAAAGAGACTTTCCAACAGTTAGAGGTTGTAGAGGGTCGTATCCGAGTCTATTCTCAGGATATTGTAGAGCGTAGACACTTAACAAAAGAGGTTATTAGACAATTAGAAAATCGAACACACACTTTTGAACATTTAGAAAAAGGCTCAGAGGGTATCCTTGAAGTTGCAAGCGACTTGAAAGCTATGTCTGAGTTGGAAGGAACAACTACGATTGATGGTGTGGATTTGAAAGCACTCAATCAAGTTCATTCTATTCAAACGAAGTTAAAAGAGTTTGGCTCAGAGGTTTCCTTACCTCTTGTTGAAACTGCTAATTTGAGTGATTTAGCAACTCTTGATAAGATTTCAAAAGGTCTAACTGCTTTAAATGAGGTTGAGAGTTTCGGGCAAGCTCCTAGTATTTCTTCAAATCAAGTTTTGGAAGTTGTTTCAAATTTGAACTCAGCGTTAGAAGACTTGAACACCGCGCCTAGCTTTGGTCTGATTGGAGAAAGCAGAAGTGCCGAAGTTCACTCTCTCTTGGCTTTAGAGTCTCAGTTCTCAGAATTGGAGATTTTGGATAAGCAGTTAGAACTTGAGGATTCAGAGAAAGAGTCTTGCTTTAAAGAGAGCGAAGAACTCTTACAAGAGTTAAAAACTCAAGGGTATCCAGTAGGTGTCTGCTCACATTGTGGTCATCTTTCGATTACAGAACCTTTTGAGATTGGTTCGACTATTGTAAGTCCACATGAGCATAGCTAGGAAGTCTCAGATTGGCTCAGATTTGATTTTAAATTAGTTGGGGTCTATTTCTACCTTTGAAGTTTAAAATCGAATAGAGAGCAAATGAGGGTATTTTGAGAGGTAAGCAAAATTGAAAAAAGTAATCGGCAACACTTCAGTTACTTTTGGCGACCGCCACATTGAAAATGTGTATAGAGGTCAACACATCAACTACCAAGAGAACTGTTATTGGTGCATGGACAAGACTTTGGAGAGAGTTCAACTTCTTGAACCAGAGTTATATAATGAAACAGGCGATTTTATCGGAGTTCGTACAGGGGTATCTTGGCTCTCTGGCGACCGCATTATGCTAAGTCGCACTATGAAATTCTTGGACTCAATTAAAGGTCACAAGGTTATTAACCGAGGAAACCATGATTTACATGGGTCGGAAGAGCGTAATGACTATTTGTTCTTGTCGTCCTTGGGTTACTTTGACTCCCCTGCACATCTAGCAGAGGAAGATAAACAAGTAGGTCGAGTGATGTTAGAGTCACCAGACTTAATTGATCCAGATACAAATGAGCCTATGAGAGTGGTTTTCCACTATGTTCCTTATGGGAAAGAGTTTGAGAAATTGGATATTGTAGAAGGTGTCACTAATATTGCGATAACTCACTACGATTTTCGAGTTGGTTTAACAAACTTTACAAACAATCCGGAAGCGATTGACTTAACAACACATGAACCCTTTTATGGTGTGGACTTAATTTTAAATGGTCATATTCATCAACCTAGTGAATTGAAAGCCTTTAAGACTGAGGGTGGTACGAAGTGTGCCTTTATGAACTTAGGCTGCATGGCAAGACCGAAACGCTCAGAAGATTATAGCTTTGTATGGTGTGCAGTAGTGAAGATGCGTAAGAACCCTCACACGGGCTTACCAGAGGTTCACTTTGACCCACAAGTGTTTGAATTGAAACCTCCTTCTGAGATTTTCTTGGAAGATACGGAAGGTTCAGTAGCAGAACAAGTCAAAGCAGAAGGGAAACAAGCTCAACTCTCCGAAGCCTTAGAAGGTCTGAGAGATTTCAACTGGGCGGGTGTATCCCTCTCCGAGCGCCTAAATCTTATGGTCTTAGAACCAGAGATTAAGGACTTGATTAAGCACTATTTGGCGCTTAATTAACTGTTGTTGTGAAGATATTGATTGCAGTAGGTCTGTTGATTGTTTTTCAACTTTCCTATCTGATGATTGAAGTTGTTAAGTTTTCGATAAGTACAGACAAGCGAAGAAAACAAGAAGAAAATAGGAAGGACAAGTAATGTCAGTAGAACAAACCTTGGCTCGATTAGAGTCTTTGAATAAACAAGTTTTGGAACATAACCGTAAAGAACAAGAAATTAGTGGGTCTAAAAAGGCTCGTATTCAAGCAATTTTGAAAGAAGTTGAAGTCCTCAACGCTCTTGGGTATCCAATCAAAATGGAACTCGCTAGTGAGACTGAGTTCACAAAAGAGTCGATTGAAGCTTACAAAGCACTTGCAAGTAAAATCTTGGCTGAGAAAGTTGCTGAAGCAGAGCGCTTAGAGAAGTTCTTTGAAGCGGTTGAGAAGAAAGACTATGACACCATTAAAGAAATTACAGGAGAAGATGTGTCTGCGGTTTCTTATGATGTTGAAGTAGCAGATAGCAAAGAAGTCAAAGCAGAAGCAAAAGAGATGACTGCTCAAATGTTGGAAAACGATGCAGTAGTAGACATTGCTAAAGGTGACTCTCCACTTATTCCAGAGCCAACAAAAGAGATTAAGTTTGAAGAAACTGCTCCAACTAAAGAAGAGCAAGCGGTATCCCCAACTACCGAAGAAACTCCAACAAGTGTAGAAACTGCACAAGTTGAAAATAAACCGGCTAATACAGATACAAGCGCAGTTGATTTGCTAAGTGGTGTATTTGGAAGTGCAACTCCAACTGAAACAGTAGAGGTAGAAGTTCCTAAAGTTGAGGAAACGCCTAAACCAACTCCAAGCACAGACACTAATCCCTTTGCAGGATTTGACACTGCTTCTTGGGAGCAAGGTTTCAAGCTAGATTAAGGAGAACCGCTGAGAGATGTTTTTAAAGATTGCATTTGACACACTAGCAGAAGAAAGTCGCTTGCTGATTGAGACAGTAAAGCGCTCTATGATTGACCCAAAAAGCAAGAACGTAGTTGTTAAGATTGAATCTAACGGTGCGGTATCCTTCCTTGCCCTTACAGATATTGTAGTTGCAAAAACGAGTGTTACCACTTCTGCGGTAGAGGTTACAGAGTTTGAAGGAGAAGAACCAGTTTACTTCCAAGTACCAGCTTTGACTTTGGAGAAACTGATTTCAACTTACTCTGCTAGTGAATTGACAACTCCTTTGAGTGTGACTTTCCACCCTCTAACTGATATTGAGGTAGCCATTACCGTTCAAGAGAGCTTGAAGTTGCCAGATAAGGATGAAGAAATTCGTAACTCTTCTCTCATTGCAACTACTCCACCGTTTTATGTTTCGGACTTGTACCGTTTGGAGTATATTAGTGTTGCAGACAATGAGGAAGTTCCTTTCGTAGAGTTGACAGAACAACAACGTGAGGATATGATTCAAACCTTAAATGACTTAGCTCCTTACACTCCAACAACCAATGAAATCCACAACGATTTGATGTTTAACCCAACTACGAAAGCTTTGGAGTTCTACAAAGACACTTATATGCCTAGTGTTCAGAACAATATGGATTTCTTCTTAGAAGAGGGTGGTCTTCGTCCAATGAGTTTGATTGCTTTAAAAGACTTGTTGGCTAAAGGTCTCTTCTCATTCTACAAAGATGAAGAAAAACACTTCTTTGTTTTGAAACAAGGCGCTACTGTACTAGGTGTCCTTTATGATGCAGATGTAGCTTACCCACCAAACTCTTTGGATCAACTGGGAAATTTACCTTGGGTATCCCTTTCTCGCCCCCTTGTTGAAATGTACTTGAAACGTATTAACGCTCTAAGTGGTCTCATGTCCGCAGAGCGTATTCAAGTCATTATTTCTGAAGATTTGAAAAATGTAACTTTCAAATATGGAGATTTGGACTTAACTGCTCCTATTGAACACGTGCATAAGGTAACAGAAGGCAATCAAGCGAAGTTGGAGCTAGGTGGTTTCCAATTCGGACTTTCCCCAGTTTACTTTGACTACTTGTTGTATGGTAAAGGAGAGTTTGCTGATGATATCCGCTTTGGTTTTGCAGGTTCAGGGAAGTTTGTCTTTATTAAGAGTTTTGACTCCTCTAACATTTGGTCTGTTGCTATGAGTAGTAACTAGAGTAAACAAGAAGAAAGGGGTATCCTTTGGTTTCAGAAACATTCGCAAGTCGTCTCGGTGCGATTAAACAAGATTACTCCTTGAAAGAGGATAGACTTAGAAAGCGCCAAGATGATATTGCACAACTAGAAGATTTGCGTACTCTTTACTTGAATAGAGCAAAAGCCTTGCAATACGTTGTTATGTTGAGTAATGACGGTACAAAAGGTTTGCGTGACTATATGGAAGGTATCATTAACCGAGCCTTGGCTTTGGTCTTTGGAGAAAATGTCTACAAGTTCTCTTTGATTTCAGACTTGAAAGCTCAGAAAGTACACTTAAACTTATTGGAGTTTAAGAATGGTCAATGGAACGAACTAGTGATTGGTAAGCAAACCGGAGACGGTATGGGTCAAATTATCGCCTTTCTGTTCTCTGTGGTCTTGACTGAGATTACCAACCACCGTATGTTGTTTGTCGTAGACGAGTTGATGGGTGGACTTCACGAGAAAGCGGTAGAACTAGTACAACGTTGTATTGCTGAATTTGAGGGTCATGGTGGTCAGTTCACTATGATTGAGTACACCTTTGAAGACTTTGGTAAAGAGTTGATGTTGGCTTTCGACAACAAGAAAGAGCGCACAAACATTGTGGATTCAAGAGAGTATCCACTATTACCGGAAGAAAAAGAAGTTGCAACTGAGGTTGCTTAACAAAAAGAGAGGTTTACCTAGCGGTATCCTCTTTTTTTTTTGATTTTCCAATATGGTTTTGCTAGAATAAAGAAAATAATTGAAATGAGGTTTGGATTTTGGATTTAACTGAAAATCGACTTTATAGAAACAGACAAGACTCCAACAAAGTTGTAGTAGTCAAAGAACTTAGAAATAATGAGGTTATTTTCCTCCACGCACCGCCAATGAATAGTGACATCCATTGGCTTGCACCACCAAAACATGAAACTTTGTCTTTGAGTGACTTTAAACGCACGTATCGACCTTTCAAGTAGAAAACCCCTTGTGGTATCTACTTTTGCCAACCAAATTCAAAATGTAACAAAGTCGTAATATGAAATTGCGACTTTCTTTGTTATAATGTTTTCATATTTTGATAGCAAAGGAAATTATCCAAGTATGAAGAAGAAAGTTTTATCGACTTTATTATTAAGTACAGTCTTATTAAGTCAAGGTTTAACAACCATTCAAACAGTAAGCGCAGGAGCATTAAATCCTCATGAGGTAGTTGATGTACCACAAACAACTCCAACTCCAATAAGTGTATCCAACTCTGTCCTTGCAGAACAAGACCAGAAAGTGGAGCAATTAACTGAGAGACAAAAAGAAGCAAGCTCTCAGTTGGAAAGTGTCCAAAGTAAGGTTACTGCTTTAGAAACTGAACAAGCTAATTTACAAGCTGAAACTGACCGTTTAGAGTCAGTGTCTAAAGACCTAGAAAAAGACATTAACAACTTGTCTAAGAACATTGTGTCTCGTCAAGAGTCTTTGGAAAAACAAGCTCGCAGTGCGCAAACAAGTGGTTCTGTATTAGACTATGTGAACGCAGTCATCAACTCAAACTCTATCTCTGATATTATTTCTAAAGTTACTTCTATGAACCAAATTGTTGAAGCAAGTAACAAAATGTTGGCACAACAAAAGAGTGACAAGGAAGATATTTTAGCCAAACAAGAAGAGAACAACCAAGCGATTAACACAGTCATTGCTAATAAAGAAAAGTTAGAAGATGATGCGCAAGCTCTTAATTCTCGCAAAGCGGAGTTAGAAGTCGCTAAGTTGAACTTAGAGGTTGAAAAGACTGAAGCAGAAGATAAGAAAGCTGAGTTAGTAGAGCAAAAAGCAGAAGCAGAGCGCCAAGCAGCTAAAGCTTTGGAAGAAGAGAAAGCTTACTTAGCTCAAAAAGAGAGTGAAAAAGCAGTCGTAACGAACTCTGCCAACACTTCTTTAGAGAAGAAGTTTCAGCGGTATCCACTCCGTCTGCCCCAACTACCTCAGAAGAAGTTGCTCCAAGTTCTGAACCTCAAGAGGAAGTAACAACTCCAACACCAACTCCAACAGTAACTCCTACGGTGACCACAACAAGTCGTCCTAGATACAATACAGACGCTTCAAGTTATCCAATGGGAGAGTGTACTTGGGGAGCTAAAACATTGGCACCTTGGGCTGGAGATTATTGGGGTAATGGAGCGCAGTGGGCGACAAGTGCTGCTGCAGCGGGGTTTAGAACAGGTTCAACTCCACAAGTTGGTGCGATTGCATGTTGGAATGACGGTGCTTATGGTCACGTTGCGGTGGTAACTGCGGTAGAATCAGCTACACGCATTCAGGTTTCTGAATCAAATGTTGGTGGAAAACGTTACATTGGAAACCACCGTGGTTGGTTTAACCCAACAACAACCTCTGAAGGTTTTGTAACTTATATCTATCAAAATTAAGAAAAATAGGAATTTTGGTCTCGCATAGTAGGTATGCGGGATTTTTTCGTGTTCTCGTTTGGATAGTAAGTAGAAAATCTTGAAAGTTGAGATAAAACAAATGTATGAACTACTAAAAGGTTCACAACCTAACTCAACTCAAAACCAACAAGGTCAAGGAGTTGTACAAGGTAAAGTAACCAATAAATACGTTGAAAATTTTGAAAGGCTCTTATGTGCAGGAGCATATAAACAGTTAAAAGAGCGAAAAGACAAAGGAATAACTGAGGGTATCATTTCCAAGTTCTCACCTAATAATGTTCGTAGAGTAGTGCTTGGGTTGGATGGTATTTATGTTCAATTTTATGTTTCCCCAGTCAATTTCAAGGCAAAGGAACAGTTTGTACCAATTACTTTTACAGAGCAGTTAGGTACGGAGTTATCAGCAGAAAGCAAGTCCACTCCAATAACCAAGGTGTTGAGAGGTGACAGTCGCTCACTCTTTGGCTCACGTGTCTTCTCTAGTGTAGAAGAAATTATTGTACTGAGTAGTAGCCCAGAAGTTCAAGGGTATCTTTTAGACAACCACGGTCTTGATTGGTTCTTAGACCCAAGTAGAAAACAAACTGTAGAGTCTTCATTCAAACGACTAAGAGCAGTTGGTTTGGTAGAAGATAGTGTTACTTGTAAAGAGTTTGTGGAGATTCATAGAGAACAAATCAATGATCCGTATGGTTTAATTCTGAGAGACACTGAGTTGAACTATGTAGGTGCTTTGTTCAATGATGCCTTGTATTATACCCACACGGCTCTCCGTCCTCAATATTATGAGATGGATGAAGAAGGTGGCGCTCTGTGGAATTATTTCCAAGAGGTTAAAAAGGGAACCCCTAAGTCAACTAAATCCGTTAATACTAAAGACATTGGAGACGGTTTCTTAAAAGACACAGACTTAACCTTAGTAAACAATTTCTTAGGGTTAGTGCGTATATTAGAGGGGTATCAACAAGAGATTTCGGTTGATTTTCCAACATTAAAGGAGACTTTAGAGGTTGGAGAACATAATAAAGCTTTAGCGAAAGAATATGTAAACTCTATGGTTGCTTTTGTGAAAGAGCATAGAGACCTTACTTCTTATCCGACTCCTAAAGTGTCGATTACTACTGACACAACTTATTTAAGAGCAGTTTCCGTAGCGAACTACCTCTTGAAGAACAAAGACAAGGTAGGGTTGAGTAAAGGTGTTGATTCTGTATTCGTAGGGTATCTCACTGCGCTCACCACTTGCTTAGAGTTGGCTTTAGACAACATTACCTTTGATTTCATGAGTTCTGAGTTTGTTTCAACTTATAAGAGTGGTTTGGAATTATACTTTAGCAATAGGTCTGAGGAAACAGATGAAACAGAAGAACCTTTGGAGACAGAAGAAGAGGTTTCAGAAGAACCAACTGAAGAAGACAAAGCTATTGAGAAATATCAAGGACTTTATGATAAACTTGACAGTTTCGGATTTGATTTAGAGGGCGTTGAGTTTAAACCTTTAGGTAGAGAGATTACTTTAGAAGGTGTGGATTTCTTACCAGAGAGTGTTTTAGATACAGTAGGTGAGGTGTCACCTTTGTTTGCAGTAATCAGTTGGTTGTCTATGAACTCGGTTTACTCTTTTGATACATTCTTTAACGAAAAAGAGTTCTTCCGACTAGCTTGCTCTTTAAAAGACCTTGATTTATCGGATGAAGAAGCAATTAAACTAGCAAGTTTCGGTATCTTTGGTTTAGGTTCAACTTCTGTATTTGAGGGTTACAATGATTTTATTGACAAGAACTCAAAACTAAAAGAACAGTTTGCTGAATTGGATAGTTACTTTGTAAATGAAGGTAAAGGTTCTGAGTTTAAACAGATTAGACCTTCGTTTAAAGACTTTGCAGAGCGCTTTGCAAATGAAATCTCAGTGGAATTGTTGACCGCACCTAACTATTTAGCAGTAGATGTTTTACGTTCTGCGTATGGGTTCACTGCTTGGGGAGTTCCTTTACCTAAGGTTTCTCAATTACCTCATTTGAGTAAATTATTAACAGATCTAGTAAACACCACACGGGTATCTTATCGTTTCCGTCGGGACTTTGAGAAGTTCGAGACTGAATTTGGGGTTGATTTTATCAGTTGCTTGGCCAGTAAGCACTTAACAAAAGAGGGTGACTTCCTAAGTAAACCGATCGATACTCAAACCTTTGTAAAAGTGATGAGTAGCATCTTCAGTTACTACCCACCAAGTGAAGTAAGAGACATTAGTGGAGTCTTCCAAAAAGCACTAGAATTAGTAGAGAAGAAAGAAGGTGAAGTGCGTGAGTAAAGTACAAGATCAGATGGAGAAAATCTCAAACCAGCTTGGTCTAGGTTTGGACAATCAGCAGATTGTAGATGTGGTTTATAGTTCTGTTGAAGAACTTGTAGAAAATGGACTTGAGGGTTCAGATGAAGTGGTTTATTTCTATGCTACTTGTATGTTAGCTTGTGCCTTCGGTCAACTTTCTTTAGATAGAAAAGCAAGTGGGTTCACTTTTGGTTTTAGCGATTTAAAACCAATTTATACTCAGTTGGAGTCAGAATTAGCAGTTCATTCAGTTGAGAATCAACTGAAAAACCAACTAGCGGTATCCGACTTGCGCTCTAATTCCTTGAAAGAATTAAAAGCAGAGCAACTAGAACACTTCTTAATTGATGATATTGCAACTGTCTCAAAAGCTTTAGAATTAGATTTTGACCCCACTTCGGTATCCTCAGAAGTCAAAGACAGTTTGGTTTCGGTTGAGGATGAGACTTTTGCAAGAAAGATTAAGGCTTTAAAATCTTCAAGTAAATTGAACGCTGATGTTGTTTCTTTAGTTGACTCCTTGCTTGATATTTATGATTTTGCCTTTGAAGCAGGTTATGAATTGGATAAATACGAAGGAGTTGTAGTAGGTTTACCTGACTTACCTATGGTGATTATCCAAGGCGAGCAAGCAGTTCAACCTAATTATACTGCCTCTTACTATGCAGGAGAAGCTATGTTCTCTCCTTTGCGTTCTATCTCGGTAAATACTTCAAGACAAGTTGACTTAAAAGAAATTGTAGATTCTAGCAAACCTATTTATTACCCTTACAAAATGTTAGAATTTGCACTGAGTCGTAAAGTAACTGTTCAAAAAGAGGATTTAAACTTTCCTTCAGTTCCTATGAAGTGGAAAGGCTCAGACGGTCAACGTGAAGCGATTAAAGACTATTTGACAAAGAGAGCTTGGGAGTATTTGGTATTGGTGTGTGACTCTTACCAAGATGGGTATTTTTGGTCTGATAAAGTTGCTTACTTTGGTAAAGGTGCGACAAGACCAATTACTCCAACCGACAACCAAGTATTCAAAGACTATCTAGCTAAGTTCAAAGCTACTTTCTCTACTTTTTCTATCTTGAAAAACCATGTTGGCATGATGGAAGATGAAAAATGGGCATCAGCTGAGTGGGTGGTTTCTGCTCCAATTTCAGAACTTCAAAATAGTGAGTTTAACCATAGTAGCGCTTTATATACGGATGTCTTTGAGTACGGTGGTGATTTTGAAGTTCCTTTAGTAAGAGATTTTAAAGACGTTCGTGTAAGTCATTACTCTCATGTTGCTAGACCTGATATTGCAGAGAGCGAACCTTTATTTGCATATAAGGCTTTAGAGTCCTTACAACGTAAAGGTGAAAAACTAACTTATGGTTACCAGTTATTAGGTAAAGGTCTTGATGGTCGTATTTTAACGGCTTCAAATGATATGACAGCAGCAGTTAACGCAGGTGCTAAGTTAGTTCTCGCTTATTGGGCAGGTTCTCGTTCGGGTAAAGGGGTTTCAATTTCAAATGGTTTAGCGGTCGCCCAGTATTTGGTGGTGATGGCAAACCCGACACAATGGTTCCTTACTACATTGCGTTTGGTGGAGCTGATGAAAACGGTATTCCTAAAGGTTATTTCATTCAAGCAGGTGTTTTCAATAAATCTGCTATGCCAGTAGTCAACAACATTTCTGAGCAGTTGGATTGGGATAATAACCCTACTATCATGGGTTGGTTTGATAAGTCTATTC
>ERZ773006.689-NODE-689-length-14156-cov-19.8166_pt1 | contig 14156 bp, 14 predicted proteins | sample MGYA00580843_ERZ773006 | MGnify/ENA primary metagenome ERZ773006 (study PRJEB29015, sample SAMEA2738011) | human oral metagenome | biome: human oral; feature: human-associated habitat; material: dental | place: China | collected 2052 ... | reverse complement strand
TCTTTACACAACCAGGTAAATTGTTCCGCCTCATGAGCCCTGAACAACAACAAGTCTTATTTGATAACACCGCAGCGGCTATGAATGGCGTACCTGATTTTATCAAAGAGCGTCATGCAAAACATTGCTACCAATGTGATCCAGCTTATGGCGAAGGCGTTGCCAAAGCATTGGGCATGGACATTGACTTTAGTGATGTAAAATAAGGGAATACATCCTATTTAAACAACAGAAAAGACAGTTAATCTAAATAATACTAACGATTGAAAAGAACTTTCTTAACTAATAACTCTCTTACACTTATATAAAAAACAAATCTATAAAAAATCTAAATTCACACAAAAGTTTTATACACTGATACCAATTATCTTATAAACAAATAAAACCCTTTAAAGGGCCTTTGCTAATCACATCTAAGTTAAGAATCATCAAAGATGTGTAGCAAGGGCTCTTTTGCTGTGTTAAAAATATACAAATTTTAAAAGGATTTTAGTATAACTATGTAGAATTATATGATGTGTTGAATTTGCACGAAATGTTACATGTGAATAGGAGGCAGTTATGAAATCTAGTAGTTTGGCATGGTATGTGGCGGTGGCTTGTATTGGAGGAAGCCTTTGTATTGGATCTGTAGTACAGGCGAATTCTCCTGCGACGGTGAAAGCAAATAACTCTGCTCCCGCAGCTATTGTAACGCAGGCTCAACCAGCTCAGCCTGTTACTGTTACAGCAGTTAAGAATGATGGAGTTAGTGCTACAGCAAATCATACAGTAACTAATAATGTAGTAGCTAATAATGTAGTAGCTAATGATGTAGTGGCACAGGAAGCCCTCAAGCAAAAGCAACAGTACCAAGCCGAAACTGAAACGATGGGCTTGCTATGGATGCGCACCTCTGCAGAGTACAGAGCGTTGGCGTATCAAGGGTACAATGTGGCAATGAATGCCGTTAAGATGGCCGTTACTGATCCATCTCATCAAAGAAAACCTTTAGCTATCGTTCTTGATGCGGACGAAACCGTAGTGGACAATACCAAGTTGATGGGTGAAAGTATAGCAAACGGTAATGGTCGTTTTGATGCTCCTTGGTGGCGTCAAGCCGTGCATCAAGGAAAATCGCAAGCCATGCCTGGAGCCGTTGAATTTTTAAATGAAGTTCATAAACAAGGGGTAGAAATCTTCTATGTTTCAAATCGCTACGCACCTGTAAACCTTGACGTAACGATACAGAATTTTAAAGAACTAGGATTCCCATCTGTCGATAAAGACCATGTACTACTATTCGAAAAAGACTCTGATAAACAACCTCGCTTTGATATGATTGCTAAAAAATATTATGTCGTTGTATACATGGGCGATAACGCCGGTGATTTCCCTATTGGCACAAAAGGCAAGACACTAGCTGAAAGAAATGCCATCATCGACAATCATAAAGAGGACTTTGGTACTACTTTTGTCGTATTTCCAAACCCTGCTTACGGATCCTGGGTAAGTGCACTAGCGAAAGGCTACCAAAACCTAAGCCCAGAAGAACAAAAACAAGTGAATAACCAATACCTACAACAATAAGGACGCCTTGCGTATACTTTATTAAAAACGATATAATAAAGTATACATGCGTCTATAGCTCAACCGGAGAGAGCGTCAGTTTCCTAAACTGTAGGTTGGGGGTTCGATTCCCTCTAGGCGCACCAGAAGGATAGAGCTGCAGTTTCGCCTTAATACTCGTGAGAATCTATTAAGGTAGGGCCTTATGCCGAAATCAAAGGACACAATTTATTGTGTCCTTTTCCTATTTTAATCATATTAAAACTATCTTTCTATCAAGATAATAGTTGAGTAATTATGGTTATTTAGTAAAAATTAAAACTGATTGATGAATAAAAATTAGAAAAGCTTGACATATAAGTAATGCTGATATATTATGTAATTAGATTTTACCATAGCGAAAGGTTACAGAATCTACTAAAATAAGACTTTATGTCGAAATCACTACTTTTAAGTAGTTATTAACAATAGTATATGTAAATTGAGTTAGTAGTACATATTACTAATGTTTTTTGTGTGAAATTTTGAGCACGGGTCTTATGATTTGTGCTCTTTTTGTTTATTGATTTATTATAGCGAAAGGCTACAAAAGTGCTTAACTTCGTTGTTGAGGTTTTAGTACTCTGTAATTTTTCGCTATGATAAAACATCATGGCACAAGAATTAAATATTAATTTAGTTTTAGTACTCTGTAATTTTTCGCTATGATAAAACTTTGTTTTCCTATTAACTCACACTATCATTGTTTTAGTACTCTGTAATTTTTCGCTATGATAAAACTTCCCTCGAGTCTTTCCTCGAGAAACAGAAGTTTTAGTACTCTGTAATTTTTCGCTATGATAAAACTTCCCTCGAGTCTTTCCTCGAGAAACAGAAGTTTTAGTACTCTGTAATTTTTCGCTATGATAAAACCCACAAATTATGTGGCTAATGATGGTGACGGTTTTAGTACTCTGTAATTTTTCGCTATGATAAAACCCACAAATTATGTGGCTAATGATGGTGACGGTTTTAGTACTCTGTAATTTTTCGCTATGATAAAACCCACAAATTATGTGGCTAATGATGGTGACGGTTTTAGTACTCTGTAATTTTTCGCTATGATAAAACATGAGGAGCAACACACAAATAACACCAGCAGTTTTAGTACTCTGTAATTTTTCGCTATGATAAAACGTTGCGCTTTAAGCCACTTATCATCATCTTGTTTTAGTACTCTGTAATTTTTCGCTATGATAAAACATGTGAGTATTTGACTGTAAAGGCAGCCCTGTTTTAGTACTCTGTAATTTTTCGCTATGATAAAACAGGGGAACCATTCACATTTGATGATTTTACGTTTTAGTACTCTGTAATTTTTCGCTATGATAAAACAGGGGAACCATTCACATTTGATGATTTTACGTTTTAGTACTCTGTAATTTTTCGCTATGATAAAACTCCAGTAGCAGCAGGTCAACCTGTGCAACAGTTTTAGTACTCTGTAATTTTTCGCTATGATAAAACTTGCTAGGGGCTATGTATCAAGTGAAACTAGTTTTAGTACTCTGTAATTTTTCGCTATGATAAAACCACGTCTTAATCGCTTATATCCATCCTCTTGTTTTAGTACTCTGTAATTTTTCGCTATGATAAAACGCAGCGTGTGCACGAAGAGTCAAATGGGTAGTTTTAGTACTCTGTAATTTTTCGCTATGATAAAACCTTTAGGATAAATCCCTTTTCCGAGTCCATGTTTTAGTACTCTGTAATTTTTCGCTATGATAAAACCAAATGCATTACCACCAATATTTGTACCTAGTTTTAGTACTCTGTAATTTTTCGCTATGATAAAACCCAGTTCTGTATCGTCATATTTATGACTCAGTTTTAGTACTCTGTAATTTTTTGCTATAGAAATTTCAAATTAAGAATATCCACTTGTACAAGGTTTTAGTACTTTATGATTTTTACTTATGATAAATCTAGAGTAATAATAAAGCATAAATTTTTTCTAGTTACGATAATTTTGTGTATTTAATTAGAGTCTTAATTCTTAGGGGAGGGTACATATGGGATATATACTAGGGTTAGATATCGGGGTTGCTTCTGTTGGTTATGCAATTATTGATGAAAATTATAATGTCCTAATTAGTGGGGTAAGACTATTTCGTGAGGGTACGGCAGAAGATAATGTAGCACGCAGGGGATTTAGAAGTAGTCGTAGAAGTGTGAGACGTAGTCGGCATAGATTGGATCGATTAACAGAACTTTTATCAAGTGTACTAGGTGTAAGTGGAGTTCAATCTTATACAAATCTCTATGAAGTTAGGGTTAGAGGTCTCAGCAATAAGCTTTCGCCGGATGAGTTGTTTGCCGCAATTATTCAACTAGCAAAACATAGGGGGATATTCTATCTAAGTCCAGAGGATCTTGTCACTGAGGATGGTAGTAATCAGAGTTCAGCGGATATTATCCGTGTTAATGAGAGTAAACTTAAAGAGGGAATATATCCTTGTCATGTTCAGTTAGAGAAGTTGAATACTACTGGAACTGTACGAGGCATTGAAAATAAGTTTACTCATGAATCGTACCGGAATGAATTAATCAAGCTTCTTGAAGTTCAATCGGCATTTTATCCCAAATTAGAAGAGATAATAGATGATGTTTTATGTATATATGACTCTAAACGTGAATATTATGAGGGTCCAGGTAGTTATAAAAGCCCCACACCTTATGGAAGTTATCAATTAGATGAAAGCGGTAATGTTATTAAGATTAACCTAATTGATAAAATGCGTGGTAAGTGTACGTATTTTACTGATGAATTGAGAGCTCCTAAATGGAGTTATAGTGCATGTTTATTTAATTTGTTAAATGATTTAAATAATTTAACGATTCAAGGTGTAAAGATAACTGAACTTCAGAAACAAGAGTTGATTAGAGATTATGTAAATAAAGGTAAATCAGTAACGCTTCCTGCCATTGCAAAGATTTGCGGTGTTAAGAAGGAAGATATTTTTGGCTTTCGTATAGATAAATCAGAAAAACCGATCTTTACAAAATTCGAAGGCTATAATGAATTATTAAAAATTGCAAAATCTGTTAATGAAGAAACTACTATTGAAGGGAAGAAGCAATTAGTAGATGATATTTCTGAAATCTTAACTAAAGAAAAAAGTATAGATACTAGAGTAAAGAAATTAATAGATGATTTAAAACTGTCTACTAGTTTAGCAAAAGAAATTGCAAAATCAGGAGGGTTTACTACATATCATTCTTTGTCATTTAAGGCTATTAATTTGATTCTAGAGGATTTATTAAAAACTAGTAAGAACCAAATGGAGTTATTTACTGGTGCTGGTATAAAACCTTATAATCATAATTTTAATAAGGGCCATCAGTTAAGTGCTAATTTATCTGATTGGATTGTTTCACCTGTTGTTAAACGCTCTATTAATGAAACGATTAAGGTATTTAATGCATTACGTAAATATCTTAAAGTTAGATATGGTGATGATGCTGAGTTTAGTGATGTAGTAGTAGAGTTGGCACGAGAAAAGAATAGTCAAGAGAAGAAAGACTTGATTAAGAAAATTCAGAAGGCTAATGAGGAAAAACGTTATAAAATCATGGAGCTTGTTGAAAACAGGAAGCTAACGAGTGCAGAGTTTGAGCGTATTAGTTTGCTGTTAGAGCAGGATTTTAAATGTGCATATTCTTTAGAGCCTATAGAGTTATCTGATGTGTTTAAAGTGGGTCTTTTAGAAGTTGATCATATTATCCCTTTATCTATATCTCTAAGTGATGCTCAATCTAATAAGGTGCTTGTCTATCAAAGAGAAAATCAAGCGAAAGGACAACGTTCACCATTTCAATACTTCAGTAGTGGTAAGGCAAAAATAACTTTTGAAAGCTTTAAAGAATATGTTACTAAAAACTTGAATTTTAGTAATGCTAAAAAGCGGAATTTATTATATCTTGGAAATCCAATTGAAGATGTGAAAGGCTTTATTGACCGCAATTTAGTAGATACACGTTATGCGTCTCGTGAAACATATAATTTATTAAAATCCTTTTTTGATTATCACCAGATAAATACTAAGGTTAAAGTTATAAATGGTTCTGCTACAAGTTATTTTAGAAAAAGAGCGTACTTACCTAAAAATAGAGATGAAACATATGCTCACCATGCTCAAGATGCTATGATTATTGCTGGATTTGCTAATACGAAACTAATGAAGTTTTTCTCCAAAATAGGTGCATTTTCTGAGAGTTTAAATAATAAGGACTCTATTGCAGAGGTAGATGGCAACATTATTAACTCTGAGACCGGTGAGGTGCTAGAACAAGAGTTATTTGATAAATCAGAGAATGTGTCTAACTATATTAAATTCTTAAAACGTATTGAAAGTATAGAACCGTTATATTCTCATAAGGTAGATCGTAAACCTAATAGAGCTTTATATGATCAACAAATAAAAGCTACACGAAGTTTCGTAGAGGGGAATAAAGAAACGACCTATGTTATTACTAAATATAGTGATATTTATAATACCGGAACAGGGAATTCTGGGGCTAAGCTAAAAAAACGGATCTTAGAATCTCCAGAGGATTTATTAATGTATCATCATGATACTAAAACTTTTGATATTTTTCTAAAGATTGTAGAACAATATGGAGAAGAATCCAATCCATTTGCTGCGTATAAAGAGGACCATGGACCGATTCGTAAATATTCTAAAAAAGGCAATGGGCCAATTATTGAATCTGTTAAGTTCCGAGATAAGCAATTAGGTTCTCATCGTGTCAACAAGAAACAAGATGGACATAATAAATCAGTATTTTTGAAGATAAAGAGCTTGCGGACAGATGTGTATCAAGATGGAGATAATTATCTTGTGCTTAATGTTCCTTATGATATGGTTTGTTTTATAAATGGTAGATATATAATTAATCAAGACAAATATTATAAGTCAAAACAAGCTCAAAAAATCTCTGATTCTGCTAAGTTTGTAATGTCTTTATATCGAGGTGACTATATAACCTATGAAGAGCATGGTGAAATAGTAGAATGTATTTTTAAATGCATTAATAATGAGAAGATGCATAGAATAGAGATTTCTTATGTGAATCGACCAACTGATAAGCAGGTTATGAAGGGGATAAAGACAAGTATTAGGAATTTGATCAAATATAACGTTGATGTATTGGGTAATAAATATAAAGTTACAAATGAGAAATTAGAGTTTGATGTTACGATTTAATGTTGCAGGGAGAGCACATTATGGGGTGGCGAACAATTATTATTGAACAGAGCCAACAGGTCTCATTACATTTAGATAATTTAAAAATTAGAATGCTTGAAGGGGACTATTTAGTCCCCTTACAAGATATTAGTGTAGTTATTTTTAATAACTATAAATTAAATGTTACAACGCAATTATTATGTAAGATGAGTCGGTATCAAATTTGTGTAATCATTTGTGAAAAGAATGGATTACCATCTGTTGTCATGAACCCTATAGCAGGAAATTATGTGACATTTAAAAATCAAGAAACACAACTGAATATGAATCCATCTAGACCAGGTGATTTATGGAAAGCAATTATTGAACGCAAGATTAATAATCAAATGTTTGTTTTGGATCATTATTCATTGTCATTAGATACAATTGAGATAATGGAATCTTTAAGAGATACAATTCAGCCGTTTGATGCGGAAAATCATGAAGGTATTGCTGCAAAAGTTTATTTTAAAGCTTTATTTGGTATTGGTTTTATTCGTGATCGAGAAGAGGGAGATTCTATCAATAATGCTTTGAATTATGGATACTCTATTATTAGAGCCCTTATGGCAAGAGCATTAGCTGCTAAAGGACTTATATTATCAATAGGGATAAAACATCATAATATATATAATCACTTTAATCTCGTTGATGATTGCATGGAAATATATAGGCCCATCATAGATGATTGGGTCTATTCTTGTATTTATGTGCCTGAAGTTTTGTTTTCAAGAGATATAAAACTTAATTTAATTACTATGCTTTCTGAGCATACAGTACGTCATCAAAATATATCTTACTCAATAGTAGATTCAATGAATAGATTTGCAGATAGTCTCGTTAGATGTATGACTGATGATAATGAAGTATTAGATTTACCATTATTAGATATATGATATTGGTGTGTGAAATGAATAGGTACAGAATGGTGAGAGTATTAATAATGTTTGATTTACCTATGGATGATACTGTTGCAGTTCGTCATTACACTCAGTTTAGGAAGTTTTTGATACGGCAAGGGTATTTTATGATTCAGTATTCTATTTATTGTAAGATTATGCCTAATCGGGATAGTATAAAGTCTCATATTGAATATATTAAGCGCTATTTACCGCCAGATGGGGCTGTATATGTTTTGCAAGTTACAGAGAAGCAGTATCAAGGTATGAAACTATTAACTGGGAAGAAACAAATTATCGAAGAGAAGTTAACGATTGATAAAACTATCATTTTCTAGGAGGCGTCTATGAATGGTGAATTGGTATTATCAGGATATAGACTTTTAGAACCAGTCCATATTAATTTACAGGCTATAACAATTGTGGTACCACAAGATGATTTTAGGACTATGCCGGTTATATTTGATTTTATAGAACGATATTTTGATAAAAGGAGATTCTCCCAACAATATCCATTTAATACATTGAATCTTAATAATAGTGTATGTAGAGATGATGAGTTTGAAATTTTATATATTCCTTCAAGAGTAGATTCAACAGAGCTTTTTAAGATTGCAAAAAAGAGTTTGTTAGGTAAGATAACTGAGAAAATCTATAAAGAAGTTTCAATATCTGAACGGGAAAAATGCTTTAATCAGTTGAATTCTGTAATACTTTCGCCAATTAATGAATTGTTATCTCGTTATAATTTAATATGCGAGAGTAATATGAATGATTTTTGGAGCTTTAGTAAGATTATAAATGTACTATCTAATAATATGGAACTATATGGTACGTTTGATGAACGATCGCAGTATGACTTGAAATATATGCTAGTAGATTTATTTGCTGAGCTAGATATAGGAAAGAAGAAGCTACTCCTATTAGATTTACCTGAACAAGGCTTATCAACAGAAGAATTTCACTCTTTGTTAGGCTATCTTAATAAAAAATGTTTAAATATTGATAATGCTATAGTTTATACACAATCTAGTGCTATTACTAATATATATGAGAAGCCTTTGTGCTATCATATAGTTAAAGATAATCAAATATGGGGAATGGATGATTACGATGAAATTGAAGTTTTATTGCTAGAGGATAGTGAATCTATAAATTTATTGGAGAAAGAGCGTCGGTTTATAAAAAGCTTGTTTAATCGTAGTCTATTTGAAACAGATTATAAAGAGATTAGTGATTTATTTTTTAGTAAATAAGTTGAATTTTAAAATATAGTAAATAGAGTGAGTATATATGAGCATTTACAATTGGATTCAAGAAAAGCTTTTTGACAATTACGAAGAGTGGCGTATGAAAAGTCCCGATTATAATCGAAACGGTTTTAACATAGTTGGCATAGATAATACATTAAAGGCCATGCATGATGGATTTTTCATGTACATGGAGCTATATCCGCCTCATGCTATCGATGGTTGCACTGCGATGAAGGCTCGTGTAGGGAAAACGCAAGATGCAGTAGATATATTCCTGGACATCGATAGTAAAACTTATCGTATGGCTGATGTAAGTTATCCAGATGCGGTGCAGATGATGCGGGCTTTTGTGAAAAAGCGGAGATTGCCTGATCGTAGTTTATATGTAGAAGTAGAGAGTCTAGATTTAGAACAGATGCGATCGACATTTACAGAGCTAGCAATATTATTACTAGGCGATGTAAAACAAGCTAAATCTTTTATGTCCAAGGCAAAATTACATTCTATGGAGAACTTAGAAGATAACTGGTGGAACCTCTATGAGAAATTGCTATTTAAAGGATATGCCGTAGAGCTAAGCTGTAAAAGTGAATTAGAGGATTTTTTTCATAATGTGCAGAAGTTAATACGTAGTAAGGCTTTAGATACTAGGGAAGACCTGACTTTTGATACAGCTGCATTCGATGACAGTCAATGTATTATGGATTGGAGTGCTCAACTTAATTCCACTTGGAAAAACCATAAGTTAGTAGGCATGGACATCGGTACAGATAGTTTTGTGCTTATGGTACTTTCAAATGAGGAATTCAAAACAGCCCAAGAACTAGCAAAAGAGCTGTTACATAGAATCGATGTAGCTGAACGCTTGTGATGAAATAGCAAATCTTAACAATCGACCGTTTGCACGGTATAAATGTTATGAATAGGAGAGAGTCATATGAGTATTGTACGTTTGCCAGAATATGAAGCAGAGTTTGAATCTGAAGTATTTGAAATCTATGCATTACCGCGTAGTGATGCGCATGGGGCTAGTCCTTATTTAGAGAAGTACCATAGACCACTGGTGTCTACCGATGCTATCTTAGATACTCGAACAGGCGTGCTTGACCGTAGCGAAGGCATTTTGACTTGGATTATTGAGGGCCTTGACGATAGATGGGGCTATTCCTTTGAGCCGCACGGTGTCTATAAATTGTTAGTTAAGAAAGCTAAGCCTATAGAGGATTTAGGCTATATGCGTCCCTCTTGGAATAATCGCTATTATGTGCTCGAGGTGTTAGAGGAACATGCTAAACATAGCGAGTTAGAGGCGTTGTCGGCGTATTTGAAAACTCCTAAATACCTTCATACCGATAGGGGCGACTTCCTGTTAAATCGAGAGTATCAATACTATACATCTAGAATTGATGATTATGCATTCACCCTTGATGTAGACGAGGGTTCTGATGAAAGCTGTACTGTAGCATTAGCTGCTTTCAATAAGATTAAAAATTTCAAAGACTTTGAAAAACGAATTAGTGCATACATTAGTGAACACTTACTAGACCTCGCTAATGATTGGCTCGATAATGATGACCAAGATCCGATTACAGCAGATGTCTTTGCTAAGCGTATTACTATGGGCGAATTGGTGTTTCGCAACGATGGCACCATAGAGGTCTATTATGACGACGATGATATTTTCTGGGGACATTGCATCATAGCCAATATTGATGCGGATGGGACTCCTGTTAATGCGGATATTGCAGGATAATAATTTAGCGGAGAGAGACGATGGAAGATATGTATAATCAAGTAAGAAGTTTTTTCGCTAATGACATTGATTTAAATGATTTATACGATTCTGAAGCTGTCGTTTGGATTGATTGGCGTGAGTACGATGAAGATGTAGTGCGCTATTTTAATGACATGATGGATGAGCCTATCGATATTAAAATGGTTAGTAATGGCAAGGCTTATGGTGACGATATTGTGTTACAAAAGGGCGATAAAAAATTGCTAATTCCCTACGGTGATGAGAAAGACCGGGATGTGACTATCAAATATTTTAATGACTTTGTTAAGCCTGCCTATGAGGTGCGTTGGTTTACTGAAAGTCTCGGGAACGATACGCTCGGCTTTACCGTGCTTTCAGGGCTGGAATGGGCGAAATTAAACGATGAATTTGGTGCGGATACGGTTCGTTATTATTTTGAACCTATTGATTTTGAAAGCGACATGTTTAATCTCGGCATGGACGAAGCCTCTGCATTGCTTGCATTACGAGAAGACAGTGAAGGCGTTAATTCTGACTTTAGTACATAATTAGACTGGATTAGAATCATAAACAAAGAAAAAACCTTGGATGAATAAAAAGAGAAGGGATAAATTGACTTAAAACAGTACATGGCCGCTAAAAAAGAACTACAACAGATTAAGGATGAATTTGTGGCAGTTCATGGTGAAATGCAATAAGGGGTAATCAATATGGACTACTTAGAAATATTACGAAATGATGCTAAGCTAGCTGAAGAGTTTGATATGCTGTTTGATTTTTACCTGTTAGACGGGTTGGAAGAACGAGATACTGCTGAAGGGCGATGCACATTCTCTTTGCCTAGTAAGGCTTTCGGTCGTGATGGTGCCGGTGGCGAATATCATCAATTAGAGGATGGCTCTATCGGATATATGAGTAGTGAAGGAGAATGTGGCCGTATAGCTGAAAGTGTAGATGATTTAATTCGTTTATTGGTGTATAGCATTTGCTGGCATGATTATTGTGACACCAGCCAATATACGGACATATCTACTCTCGAAGCCTATGCCAATGAGCGTCGTGATGAAATCGCTTCTTATACAGAAATGGATGTATGGGAAACCGTTGTTCAGGCGCTAGGCATGCCTTTAGAAGCAAATGTGGCTGCTGAATTACAAAAATTCTATGACGCTGCACATCGAGCTCCTTTATATATTTGTTATTTCCATGAAGATGATGGAACCGTTACAGAATCACATAATCTGTTTTTCTAGACGTATTGTTTAAAAGGAGAATTATATGGCTATTGATGGAGTAAAAATCATAGATAGTGATGATGGCCATGATATTTACAATTTGATTGTTGAGCGCTATAGAGATGGTATCAGTATTGATACCATTGTTTCAGAAATTCTGGCTGAAGAGCAGAATTTTTGTACTGACGAATTCTACACAGAAATTTATTGGACTGCCGTAGCCTATTCGCTGTGGAAGATAGGTCATCTGCCGCAGGATATCAAAGAGAAAGCATTAGACATAATCAGGAAGGGCGCTCATGAGTTTTGGCTAGAAATTGATAGTAAGGCGCTCAAACAACGGCAAAAGGTGTTAGATACATTAGCCGTACAACTACAAAGTGAAAATCCAAAGCCTCTAAAGGTTCGTAAATCTAAAACAAAGCGAGAACCTCATTTTAAGGTGGGCGACGTATTAGCTGTTAAGTTTGAAAACGAGTATGGAGCTATTTTTGTATCTGATGTGGATCAATCACCGCGAAAAATCGAATATCATTTGGCCTGTACAAGACTTTTACAAGCGCACAAACCTAGTATGGATGATTTTTTAAATAGTCAAATTTCCTGTCGTAAAGATAATACAAATTTCGGTATCGATACCGACTGTTGGTTTAATCATAAGGACTTAGGGCTGCTATTAGGTGATTTGGAAATCATCGGAACCGTTGAGCTGTATCCGTGCAAGCTCTGGAAACTAGCGCCGGCAGGCACATTGGACGATATCTACAATGAGATTACAGATGAACCGAGGATAGGCAGACTTCGGCTAATAGATACGTATGAATTGGTGAAAGATATTATTCGTCAATAATTACTGACAGAGATAGAGCACTAACTATCTAGGGAGGTTTTAGGTTATGGGACTCATTGCAAATTATAATTGTGTAAATGATAAGAATTTAAAAGAGCTCAAGGGTTTAGGTTCATCAGAGGAAGAGCTTTTTGAAACCGTTGAAGAGTGGAGTGATGAGGACGAGTTATTGCTAGACATTGATAAGATGTGGGATGTCCTTCACTTCGTGCTTACTGGTGTGAGCGCTAATCATATAATAGATGATAATCCACTTAGCCAAGCTGTGCTTGGTGTAACGTCGATTGAGGACTTATCTGAATATATGGCTTATACGGAACATTCCAAAATAGTTGATATCCTAGCGGCTTTAGAGCAGTTTGATATAGAACAAGCACTCGAATCTTTCGATATGAAAGCCTGCAAAGAAGCCGAGCTATACCCAAATATTTGGGACTATGATGAGGAAGAGGAGGAAATCAAAGATGAAATTCTCCACGATTTCGAGCAAATGAAAGTGTTCTATAAAAAAGTGCTAGAAGCGAAGGGCCATGTAGTAGTTACGATTTGTTAAGCTGCCAAAATTAAAATACGCACTATTTTAGAGAGCCCAGAATTATATGAGAAATAGGTCATGTAAAGGAAACAGTTGCAATGGACAAAGCGCGTAAAAAGGAATTATTGAAAGACTATAAAGCTAAAGAAAAACAGAGTTTTCAAGATAGTTTGCCTATGGATGAAGAGCTATTTTGGAATCTTTTTGACTATGTAGATGAGAAATTAGAGACAAATGATGGTTGCGATCATAGTTTGACTTTCACTAGAGAATTCTTAGAAAAACAAAAGGTAGATGTAGAAATCGTATTAGACTGGATCGTCAACGAAGGTGGCGGTTGTGATTGCGAGGTTCTCTACAATGTAGAAGAGAGATTTGAAGAGTAATATCTATGTAATTGGGGAGATTTTCGTATACGGCTTGTTTTTGACTTCGAGCAAACTGTAAGCAGTCTAATGTAAATTTATTTGTGATTTTGGCAACCAAGTAATCTTTGGTAAAAAATCATAGTATACTAGAAATGTTATATACTGCCGGCGATATTAGCGATTTTGTCTAAGAAGCGTCGGCGTTTTTCGTCTGAGCTGTTTTCCGTGCCCGCCAACTGGGTATGTGTAACCGGTTTGATGCCGCAGGATTTCAGAACCTGATTTTTTAATACCTTGCCATAGTCCTGGATAAACGGCGTCAAAAAGGCGGGAGTGTTGTGGGTTGTGATAATCCAGGCAGATTTTCCTTGTAAATGACCTATAAGGCCACTTTTACCGTATGAATAGGCAAAGCCCGCTGTAAATACGCGATCAATAAAGCCTT
>ERZ773006.682-NODE-682-length-14213-cov-27.7956_pt1 | contig 14213 bp, 13 predicted proteins | sample MGYA00580843_ERZ773006 | MGnify/ENA primary metagenome ERZ773006 (study PRJEB29015, sample SAMEA2738011) | human oral metagenome | biome: human oral; feature: human-associated habitat; material: dental | place: China | collected 2052 ... | reverse complement strand
CTATTTTGTTAGCTGGAAATTTCGATATTCGGAAAACAAAATACGCAAGACAATTACCCGAAAAACCAGATTTTTCTATTTATGGCATTAACTTTGAAGAGGAGAATCTTCCTCACAACGTTCATTATCAAGGTGCTTTTTCTCCTGATGAACTACCTAATCACTTACATGGTGGCTTTGGCTTAGTCTGGGACGGAGATAGTCCTCATACTTGTAGTGGGATGTATGGAGAGTATTTAAAGATGAATAACCCACATAAAGCTTCTCTATATTTAGCATCTGGTTTTCCGATTATTGTATGGAGCCAATCTGCCTTGGCTGATTTTGTACGGAAAAATCAATGTGGAATCATTGTTGATTCATTATTTGAAATTGCAGATTGTTTAAACTCGATTGATGAAGAAGATTATCAAGAATTGATTAAAAATAGTAAAATAGTAGGAGAGAAACTTCGTAACGGACATTTTCTAAAAACAGCTTTAGAAAAATGTGAAAGGAACTTGTAGAGTTTATGAAACTACAAATCTTACAAAATAAAATGGCTCGCTATTGTCAAATTTTAAAATATTATGGCCTTAAACTAACATGTGTTTACTTTCTTGCACAAAAATCTGACAAGATGTTTTATGATTTTCGTAGAAAGATTCTTTTGGATTTTGTACTGAAATTACGAAAAGAAGCTCAAATAGATAATTCGAGTGATGAAAAAGAAGAAGAAACAACAGAATTTCCGAAAATGATTTGGACAATGTGGCAACAGGGAGAAGCTCAAATGCCTGAGACGGTCCAGGCTTCAATGAAGACCATAAAAGACTTCGCCAAAAGAAATGACTGTGAATTCTATTTGTTGACGGATGAAAATCTGGCGGATTTCATCAATATTCCATCAGACATCACCGACAAATACAAGAAAAAAGAATTATCAGCTGCGCATTATTCCGATATTATTCGTTTTAGTCTCTTATACCAATACGGTGGAATTTGGATGGATGCAACCTTATTTGTATCTCCCTACGCCACGGTAAAAATGTTTGAAGGGGACTTTTTTAGTTTGAATCATCCACCGACATATCCTGAGCAAATGGAGCGAACGATTGGTGATTTTAAATGGTCAGGTTTTTTCCTGGCAGGACAAAAAGGAGGATCTCATTTCAAACATATTCGGGATTTATATCTTTACTATGTTCGTAAATACCCAGTTTTTATTCATTACCTGATGATGGATTATTTTATTTTGTCCGAATATGAATCAAATCATGAATTTAAAGAATTAGTGGATAGATTACCTATTCTATCACCAGCTGAGCGTGTTTGGTTTTTAAGAGACCATGCCCATGATCTTTTTGATGAAAAAGAATGGGAAGAAGTGTTGAAAACAACACCGATTTTGAAAACGACTTATAAAATCAAGAAAGAAGAAGTTCTTCCAGAGAGTTATCTCGATCAACTTTTACAAGGAAAATTAAAGGAATAAATGAAATACACGAAAAAAAGTAGAACCGAATTTACCACATTAAATACAAGTATTGCTCTTGTATTGCAACCTTTTCAAGTCCTTCTTGGCTTTATCAATCGAACTATTTTTATCCATTTACTTGGGGTAACTTACTTAGGATTAAACAATTATTTGTCTAGTTTAGTTTCCATTCTTTCTTTAGCAGAATTAGGGGTTGCTAGCGCTATGAGTTATGCATTATATGGCCCCTTAGGTAGAGAAGAACATGGGAAAATCAATGCCTTTATGATTCTTTTCAAAAAATTATATAGAATCATTGGCTTTTCTATTTTTATACTAGGCTCTATACTTTCTTTATTTCTTCCTTATATGATAAAGGATTATACGGTAAATAGCGAAGTATATTTGATTTTTTTCCTCTTTGTTTTTAATTCTGCTTCTAGCTATTTTTTCTCCTATAAACGAACCTTGCTTTATGTCGATCAGCGTAATTATATGATGACTTTGATTGACTTTGGATTAAATACGCTTCGCGTATGCTTGCAAATCGGAATTTTATTCTTTACCAAAAATTATATCTTTTATCTATTAATCAGTATCATCATGAATTTTATAGGGAATATCATCATGTCGCGGATTGTAGATAGATTGTATGGTTACTTGTTTAAGAATGACATAACACCCATTAATCAGGAGGAAAAAGAAAAATTTATCCGAAATATCAAAGGAAATATAGTCGGTAGTATTGGAGAAACGATTGTTTTTCAAACAGATAGTATTCTAATGGCAAGTTTTGTCAGCTTAGCAGCTATAGGTATTTATGGGAATTATACCTATGTTTTAGGATTTCTTTCACTGATTTTAAATACTGTGATTAATTCAGTTGTTTCTTCCGTAGGTAACTTAGTCCATTCGGAATCTACGACAGTAGCAGATATGGTTAAATTCCTAAAAAAATTCCAGTTTATTACTTTTAGCCTGATTTATTTTGCTAGCTTAGGTTATTTAATGTTCATTCATCCATTTATGACTATCTGGTTAGGTGAGAGTTTTTCATTTAATTATACGATTGAGATTTTGATCGTCCTTCATTTTTTCCTAACTTTTTATAGAAGACCGATTCTAACGTTGATTTCAGTTTATGGCTTAAGTTATGAGCAAAATAAAAAAGTCATTGTCGAAATTTTATTAAACATTTTCCTTTCGCTCTACTTTTTAGCGATTTTAGATTTAGGAGTATCTGGAATTTTATTGGGTACGATTTGTTCAACAGTCTTGACCTGTACATGGTATGAACCCTATAGCGCCTTTAAGTATGGATTGAAAGCTTCCTCAAAGGATTTTTTTAAAACATTGTTACAAGATTTTACTGTCGCAGGGATAAGCTTCCTACTTTTGAGTTTACTGGATAACTTACTCTTAACTCAGCTAGATTTCATTTTCGGTTTGATCATCAAAATCGTCCTTTATTTGATAGTATTGGGTAGCTACATTTTCCTATTTAGAAATCATGAAGGCGGTAGACAAATTATCCTGATGATTCAAAAAGTATTAAAGTTAAAAAAATAAGGAGAAATCAATGAAAAGAATATTGGTTTGTGGTCTGGTTCCAGATGTTGGTGGCTTGGAAAAAATTGTTCTAGATTTTTATAACCATATTGATACTTCTGAATTTGAACTGGAATTTTTACTACAAGGTCCTGAAGATGTTGAATTTAGTGATCATTTTAAGAAGCTTTGTCACAATCCTCTCGTCGTTCATAGAATCCCTAAGTTAAGACCTCATATGAAACAGGCATTAAAGGAATGGGATGATTTTTTTAAGAAAAATGCTCATCGTTATGATATTTTATGGTCCAATCAAAATGGATTAACTCATCTAGAATTTTTAAAATTAGCAAAGAAATACGGAATCGAAAAAAGAATTGTTCATGGACATTGTGCAACAGCAGATAAATTTTACCGCTTTATTCATCCAGTCAATCGTCTTTTTGTCGGAAAATATGCGACAGATTTTTGGGCATGTGGAATAGAAGCGTTGAACCATTTTTATCATGGCCAAGAGCGAGAGAAGGCTTTAGTGATTCATAATGCTATTGAAGTAGAAAAGTTTTTATATAATCAAGAAATGCAAGCCCAACTTCGAAAGGAATATGGTATTCCAGAAGATTGTTTAGTCGTAGGACAAGTTTCTCGCTTACATGAAAAATCAAAAAATCAAAGTTTTTGTGTGAAGGTATTTTCTGAAATCGTAAAAAAAGAACCAAATTCTCGTTTAGTATTTATCGGAAGAGGAGATACTGAGTTTTTAGAAAATGTGGCAAAAGAATATGGAGTAGCAGACAAAGTCATCTTTACAGGCTTGACCACTAATGTCGGAAAAATGCTAAATCTTCTAGACGTGTTCTTCTTCCCATCTAATTTTGAAGGATTGCCAATTGTACTCATTGAAGCGCAAGCAAATGGCTTACCTGTTGTAACAGCAAATCATCTACCAGATGCTAGAATACTAGGTAACTATGATAACAGCCTGTCTTTGAAGGATTCTCTTGAAGATTGGGCGGATAAAATTTTGTCAGTTAGAGATCATCGAGAGCTTGATACAGAAAAGGTGAAACAGCTGATAGATGAAAATGGCTACGAGATTGAATCAGCAACCAGACAGTTGGAGAAATTATTTGATGAGTAATAAAAAATTGATGGAGAGGACAAACATGTCTTCTCTAATTTTTCATAATGATTTAATAGTTTGGAACACTATTTAATCCTGAAGCAAAAGCGGACAAAATAAGGAAGTCATGATATAATATAAAGTAGATTTCTATGTTATAAAACAAAAACTGTTTGGACATTATTCATTTGAAAACTCCTTGATGTTCAAACAATAGGGGTTCTAAACCCTTGCTACGAAAGGAAAAAACTCAATGGCTACTATTCAATGGTTTCCTGGTCACATGTCTAAAGCGCGTCGACAGGTTCAGGAAAATTTAAAATTTGTTGATTTTGTGACGATTTTGGTGGATGCGCGCTTACCTCTATCTAGTCAAAATCCTATGTTAACCAAAATCGTTGGTGACAAACCAAAACTCTTGATTTTAAACAAGGCAGACTTGGCTGATCCAGCAATGACCAAGGAATGGCGCCAGTATTTTGAATCACAGGGAATCCAGACTCTGGCTATTAACTCCAAAGAGCAAGTGACTGTAAAAGTTGTAACAGATGCTGCCAAAAAGCTCATGGCAGATAAGATTGCTCGCCAAAAAGAACGTGGAATCAAGATTGAAACCTTGAGAACCATGATTATTGGAATTCCAAACGCTGGTAAATCAACTCTCATGAACCGTTTGGCTGGTAAGAAAATTGCTGTTGTAGGAAACAAACCAGGTGTTACCAAGGGACAACAATGGCTCAAAACCAATAAAGACCTGGAAATTTTGGATACACCGGGGATTCTTTGGCCTAAGTTTGAAGATGAAACTGTTGCGCTTAAGTTGGCCTTGACTGGAGCTATCAAAGACCAGTTGCTTCCTATGGATGAGGTGACCATTTTTGGTCTCAATTATTTCAAAGAACATTATCCAGAAAAGTTGGCTGAACGCTTCAAACAAATGAAAATTGAAGAAGAAGCGCCTGTTATTATTATGGATATGACCCGTGCCCTCGGTTTCCGTGATGACTATGACCGCTTTTACAGTCTCTTCGTGAAGGAAGTCCGCGATGGCAAGCTTGGTAACTATACCTTAGATACATTGGAAGACCTCAATGGCGACGATTAAAGAAATCAAAGAACTCCTTGCAACAGTCAAGGAGCTAGAAAGCCCTATTTTTTTAGAGCTTGAAAAGGATAATCGCTCTGGAGTTCAAAAGGAAATCAGCAAGCGTAAAAAAGCCATTCAGGCAGAATTGGATGAGGATCTTCGTTTGGAATCCATGCTTTCCTACGAAAAAGAACTTTACAAGCAAGAATTGACCTTGATAGCAGGTGTTGACGAGGTTGGTCGTGGTCCTCTGGCTGGGCCTGTAGTCGCTGCAGCCGTTATTTTACCTCAAAATTGTAAAATTAAAGGTCTCAACGACAGCAAGAAAATTCCTAAAAAGAAACATCTGGAGATTTTTCAAGCCGTTCAGGAGCAAGCCTTGTCAATCGGCATTGGTATCATGGATAATCAGGTCATCGACCAAGTCAATATCTATGAAGCAACCAAACTGGCCATGAAGGAAGCAATCTCCCAGCTCAGTCCTCAACCTGAGCACCTTTTGATAGATGCCATGAAACTGGATTTACCAATTTCACAAATCTCCATCATCAAAGGTGATGCTAATTCCCTTTCAATCGCAGCGGCTTCTATAGTAGCCAAGGTTACACGTGATGAATTGATGAAGGAATTCGACCAGCAGTTCCCTGGCTATGATTTCGCTGCTAATGCAGGATATGGAACAGCTAAACACCTGGAAGGCCTCACAAAACTAGGAGTTACCCCAATTCACCGAACCAGCTTTGAACCCGTTAAATCACTGGTTTTAGGAGAAAAATAAAGTTAAGTTAGAAGGAATGATTATGGAGGAACAGTCAGAAACACTCAGCTCCAAGAAAGAATTTGCCTTTGCATCAAGTACCATATTATCCCAAGTTGGACGAGGAATCATCGTCGGTCTTGTCGTTGGGATCATCGTTGGATCTTTTCGATTTTTAATTGAAAAAGGCTTTCACCTGATACAAGGACTTTATCAAGATCAAGCTCACCTAGTGCGCAATCTTTTTATCATTGGTCTATTTTATTTAATAGTTTGTTGGCTCAGTGCGAAATTAACTCGGTCAGAAAAAGACATCAAAGGTTCAGGAATTCCTCAAGTTGAAGCCGAATTAAAGGGACTCATGACCCTCAACTGGTGGGGTGTACTTTGGAAAAAATATATTTTAGGAATTCTTGCTATTGCCAGTGGACTTATGCTGGGGCGAGAGGGACCCAGTATACAACTTGGAGCGGTAGGTGGTAAAGGAATTTCCAAATGGCTCAAATCCAGTCCAGTAGAGGAACGCTCCCTGATTGCCAGTGGTGCTGCAGCAGGATTAGCCGCAGCTTTTAATGCACCGATTGCAGGACTTCTCTTTGTGGTAGAAGAAGTTTATCACCATTTTTCACGCTTTTTCTGGGTTTCCACTCTAGCAGCCAGTCTCGTAGCAAACTTTGTTTCCCTACTCATATTTGGTCTAACGCCAGTGCTGGATATGCCAGATAACATCCCTCTCATGACACTTGATCAGTATTGGATTTACCTCCTTATGGGAATTTTTCTAGGACTATCTGGTTTTCTCTATGAGAAAGCTGTGCTCAATGTTGGTCGAGTTTATGATTGGCTTGGTCAAAAAATCCGTTTAGATAGAGCTTATTATCCAATTCTTGCCTTCATTCTCATCATACCAGTCGGAATCTTTTTACCCCAAATCCTTGGTGGTGGAAATCAGCTGGTTCTTTCCTTAACTGAGCAAGATTTTAGTTTCCAAGTTCTATTAGCTTACTTTCTGATTCGCTTTGTTTGGAGCATGATTAGTTATGGAAGTGGTCTTCCAGGAGGAATTTTCCTACCCATTTTGGCGCTTGGTTCCTTGCTTGGAGCCCTAGTTGGCGTTATTTGTGTCAATCTTGGTCTTGTCAGTCAAGAGCAATTCCCTATATTTGTCATTCTAGGAATGAGTGGCTACTTTGGAGCGATTTCTAAAGCTCCCTTAACAGCTATGATTCTAGTAACCGAGATGGTAGGAGATATTCGCAACCTCATGCCGCTTGGATTAGTAACCTTGGTCGCCTACATCATCATGGATCTACTCAAGGGTGCACCAGTATATGAGGCTATGTTGGAAAAAATGCTGCCAGAAGAAGCGACAGATGAAGGAGAAGTCACTCTCATTGAAATCCCTGTTTCAGATAAAATAGCAGGAAAACAAGTACACGAACTCAACTTACCACATAACGTACTCATCACCACCCAAGTCCATAACGGTAAAAGTCAAACCGTTAACGGTTCAACCAGAATGTATCTCGGAGATATGATTCACCTAGTTATTCCAAAAAGTGAAATTGGGAAAGTCAAAGATTTGTTGTTGTAGGTTTTTTACATAATTTATGTTACGTAAAAATAAATTTCTTAATTAAATATATTAGAAAACCGATTCTCAGCAATGAGATCGGTTATTTTATACAGACAAGATATTTCACATACAAGTAATTGAACTTTGGTAAAAATAAGACTATAATCAAGTCAGAAATGATAAAGCATAAAGCTAGAAAAATGTACATTTTAGACAATTTTGTACAATAAAAATTTTTTTAGTTATCAGTATTTACAGAATTAATCTTTTTTTAGGTCTAAATCTTTTTTAAAAACTAAAAGTTTATGTACAATTGACTAAACTAGACTTAAATCATTGATACAACTGAATTAAAAGCATAAAGTGCATTCTTTAAAAAGAGTACTTTATTTTTTTGTACATTATTTTCGAGTGTTATTTTGTATGTTTTAGAGTCCACAATATCATCTAATCTAAGAAATCTATTTGTACATTTTATACTTTAGTAGTGGCAGAAGGAGTGGTAGTTCAATTGTACATTTTTTATTACTCATTTAATTTTCTATTGAAAATAAGCTATTGGATATTCATAGTCAATAAAATTTTGAACTTTCTTTTTATATTTTCCATTATAAAATAATAATAAGAATAATCTGTTAATTTTTAGTTTTTGTTATGTTTTTTAATCATCAAAAAACATAAAGTTATAATTTTGTAACAAATACCTTGAAAACGAGTTGTTAACGTGATAGAATAAGGTTAGAAAGGAAATATAAAGGTATAGGAGATGAATAAACAAATTGGTAACAGAATAGCAGAATTAAGAAATGCTAAATCTTTTTCTCAAGAACAAGTAGCTGAAAGAATTGGAATAAGTAGACAAAAATATGCTCGTATTGAAAACGGCATTAATAGTGTGACATTGGAAATTCTTGTAAAACTAGCTAACGTTTTTGATGTAAATGTTAAAGATATTACGAAAGTCCTTGAACAAGAAATGTCTGTAGCTTATAGATCAGGAGAACAAAAACAATCAACACGTGACATGCTTTATATGATTGATTTATTCTATGCAAACAAGCGTTTGTATGAAAAATTAACTTATCAGGATAAGGAATAGGTAACTCAATGGATAGATTACAAGAAAAAGAGATCCGAAAGAAAGCAAATGAGATCAGAGAACAGTGCACCACAACAAGGTATGGTATTTCAAATCTTTTCAGAGACTGTGAAAATTTTAAAATCAAGCTTTTTCGCTATCCTATGGGTGAGGATGCAGATCTTGGTTTTACATTAAAGAGAGATAATGATACTATTATTTTTACGAATACAAGTATCCGTCTTTCAAGGGAAATCTTTACACTTGCTCATGAAATCGGACACGCAGTTCTCCATTTTGAAAATAAGGAAGCTTTTTTTGATAATAATTCAACTGTGTCGGGTTCAGACGCTGATGAAAAAGAACATGAAGCAAATTATTTTGCAGCTTGCTTGTTGATGCCACAAGAAAAAGTGGAAAGCTTTATTGATTTCGAAATAGAGGATAGTGAAAGTATTTCAGCAAGAGATATTGCTAAAATGATGGTGGAATTTAACGTTAGCTTTGACATGGTAGTTAATAGATTACTTAGTTTACATTTCATTGATGAACAAAAAAAAACACTATTAAATGTTGCTAAAGTTGAAGCTAAAGTAGGGAATCTTATTAAATCAGTTGGTGGGGGTTCTGCTTTAAATCGTCCTAGTGAGGAAATAGTTATTCCGGAAGAGTACTCAAAATATGCACTCTATAACTTTAATAATGGGGCAATGCCGAAAGAAACATTGGAAAAAGTTTTAGAATATTATCATCTTTCACTTGAAGATTTTGAGGATGAGATTGAACAAAGTAATGTTTTTAGTCAGGAAGATGATGCAGAGGATATAAATTTGGATAATTTAATTGGAGGATTAAGTGATTGAACGCTTCACTGGATACAAATACTATTATTCATTTTTATAGAGCAGGTTGTCAAAATATTCTTTTTGAGTATTTTGATTCTATCTATATCTTGTCCATGGTTATTCAATTGAATTGAATAACCATGGACAAGATATTCTATCTAATGTAGAGTTAGATATTCAAGCAGGTAAACTGGAATTATTTTCACAAGAAAGAATGAGGGAAAAAGGGATTCTCGAACTTTTTAATATACACACTAAACAACAGGAAATGTTGTTTAATCAGGGGGATAAAGGCAAGGCACATGCTATTGCTTTAGCAAAAATATTAGGTGCATGCTGCTTAGTCACTGATGATACAAAATTGGGTGGACCGTATATGAGTCTTTTGCAATTTGATGATGAAGTGATGCCTTTTACATTTGCAGAAGTTATTATCCTCTATTATTTTTTAGGGACATTAGAAGCCTCTCAGGCAATATCGTATTTTGATAAAGTTAACACTGCATCAACAATGAATTGGAGTTTTGAAACTAAGCTAAAAAAATTTATAAAACGATTTGGAATAGGAAAGAAAAATGAATATAAAGATGAAAATGCTAAGTGGTTTGATGAGGAGTTAAATAAACAACAAGTTAACTTAAAAAATAAACTACAGGATTTGCAACAATTTTTAAAAATAAATAACCAAAAGCCATAAACCTTGTTATTGTATAAGTAACATATATAAGATTTTTAGCCTAAGATTTAAGCTAAAAAAAGAATCAGTCGATTCTTTTTTTATAAATTTAAAATTATATTTTTTAATTCATCTTTTACATTATTACTATGTGCTTTATATATCAGTGCTCGGTTTAGTGAAAAATTTCTAGTGCTATATTTATGTATGTGAAGTAGTATTTTCCCAAGGAGTTTCCATTACAATAACCTCTAATTCATATTTTTAACACTATTTTAGCACAAATTTGGATATTCTCTCTAATAAAAATCATTAATTAATGATATAATATGAGTATTAAGTTATGAAAGGAAGTTTTAAATTGAATATTATCAATACTATAATTACTTCAGTCCTCACATCAGGGCTTATCGGTGTCTTTATTTCAGAGTATTATCAACGTAAAACCTTGGTTAAGAAAATGAAGAGAGATTTTGTTGTCGAATTGTTTGGTAATAGGTTTATGTTGAAGGATAACTATTATGGAGAAGTAGAAGAACTAAATAAAACATTAGGGAAAATTCCAATTATTTTTTCTGATAATGAAGATGTGATTAAGTGTTACGATAATCTACTCTCAATTGCAGACGATAAAAATTTACTAAGGTTGATTAAATCCATGTGTATGGATAGAAATGTAAAGATTGATATTTCAAATTGGGATGATGATATGATCATAAAAACCCTTTCGATAAATAAAAACTAATGCATTTCATTGAATTAATGGATAAATATGAGATAGAATATTAAAATAAAACAAGTTAAAAACACTTTAATATCAATTTAATGGTTTAAAGTGTTTTTTTATTGTCAATGAAAAGTTTTTAGTATTCACTTAAATAAAGTACATAATTAAGGATAATTAGCTCTAAAAAAATTTTTGATAAAACTTAAAACTTTTTGTACTTTTCCCTAGATAGTAGATAAATCCTTGATAGAACTGGATTTAAGGCGTAATGTACACTCTTTGAAAAAAGTACTTTATAATTGAAATGTACTTTATTTTAATACTGGATAAAGTGCATTTTTTGAACTAGCAGCTAGATGTATAAAGTATAATTTCAGCATTTATCCAAACCCCCTTGTAAGCTTAGAAACATTGATTTAATAAGACTTTGAAACTTAGTAAAGTACATTTTCACTAAAAATAAACATTTGAAAAATTTTAGTTTTCACTTTAATAACGTACATTTTTGCTATTTTTGTACCAAAAAAATTTTTTAGTTATTTTGATGGTGTCTAAGTCTTTTTTAAAAAGCTCTATAACATCTTTCCGAAAAACTATAATTTTCTTGAAAAATATATGAGTCTATGCTATACTACTAGTAGACTTATTAATGGAGAAAACACATGAAACGTGAGATTTTACTAGAACGAATCGACAAATTAAAACAAATCATGCCCTGGTATGTTCTGGAATACTACCAATCTAAGCTGGCTGTGCCCTACAGTTTTACAACCCTGTACGAATACCTCAAGGAATACGATCGATTTTTTAACTGGGTTTTGGAGTCTGGTATTTCAAACGCCGATAAAATGGCTGATATTCCTTTATCTGTCTTGGAAAATATGTCTAAGAAAGACATGGAATCCTTTATCCTTTACCTACGTGAACGTCCTTTGCTGAATTCTAATACAACCAAACAAGGAGTTTCACAGACCACTATAAATCGGACCTTATCAGCACTTTCTAGTCTTTACAAGTATCTGACCGAGGAGGTTGAAAACGATCAGGGAGAGCCTTATTTTTATCGTAATGTAATGAAGAAAGTTTCAACAAAGAAAAAGAAAGAAACGCTCGCTGCCAGAGCTGAAAACATCAAGCAAAAACTCTTTCTAGGTGATGAAACAGAAGGTTTTCTAACTTATATCGACCAAGAGTACCCGCAACAGCTCTCAAATCGTGCTCTCTCATCTTTTAACAAAAATAAAGAACGTGATTTGGCCATTATTGCCCTTCTCTTAGCGTCTGGTGTCCGCTTATCTGAAGCTGTTAATCTGGATCTAAGAGATCTCAATCTAAAAATGATGGTTATCGATGTCACTCGAAAAGGGGGCAAACGTGACTCGGTCAATGTCGCTGCTTTTGCTAAGCCTTATTTAGAGAATTATCTAGCCATTCGTAATCAACGCTATAAGACAGAAAAAACAGATACAGCCCTTTTTTTGACAATCTACAGAGGGGTTCCCAATCGTATCGATGCTTCCAGTGTGGAAAAGATGGTTGCTAAGTACTCTGAGGACTTCAAAGTCCGTGTAACACCCCATAAACTACGCCATACGCTAGCAACCAGGCTCTATGATGCCACTAAATCGCAAGTTTTGGTCAGTCATCAGCTAGGACATGCCAGTACACAAGTCACTGACCTCTATACCCATATCGTCAACGATGAACAAAAAAATGCTCTAGATAGTTTATGATTTTACGTATTTTAAATTATGTAAATAAATATCAAAAAAAAGAAGCTGGTCCTACAACCAACTTCTTTTTGATTTATCCAACTACCGCTTCAGCGATTTCTTCACGGCTAATACCAGCGAAGTAGCGTGTGATATCAATGGTTTCTAGCGCCTTAAGGACATCTTCGCGTTCGTATTTCACCCCACGAAGGACATCTTCTACTGCAGCAACGTCTTCAATACCAAAGAAGTCACCGTAAATCTTAATGTCTTGGATTTTTGATTCGAGAACATTAGCAAAGACTTCAACCTTACCACTAGTGAATTTTGTTCCACGACGGACGTTAAATTCAGGTGATTTACCATAGTTCCAGTCCCAAGTACCAAACTTAGTATCCTTGATGCGATTGATTTCAGCCAATTCTTCCTCAGAAAAAACGTATTCAGTCATCTCTGGGTATTCTTTTTTCATGTATTCCAAGAGTAAATCACGGAATTCTTCGACTGTGATTTTTTCTGGTAATTCATTGATAATATTAGTCACACGAGCACGAACAGATTTCACACCTTTTGATTCAAATTTATCCTTTGAAACCTTAAGGGCATTTGCGAGGACTGACAAATCAACGTCAAAGAGCAAGCAACCGTGGTGCATGATACGGCCATTGATATAGGCTTGGGCATTGCCACAGAACTTCTTACCATCAATCTCAAGGTCATTACGACCTGTGAACTCAGCTTTAACCCCAAGTTGAGCCAAAGTATTGATAACTGGAGTTGAGAAGCTCTTAAAGTCAAAGGCCTTGTTTTCATCTTCTTTTGAAATGATCGTGTAGTTGAGGTTATTTAAATCGTGGTAAACAGCTCCACCACCGCTGATACGGCGGACCACCTCAATACCATTTTCTCGAACATAATCACGGTTGATTTCTTCGATGGTATTCTGGTGACGACCAACAATGATAGATGGCTTGTTAATCCAAAGTAGGAAGATTTGATCCTCATCCAAAAGGTGTTTAAAGGCATATTCTTCCAAGGCAATATTAAAGGCAGTGTCGTTTGAATGATTGATAATATATTTCATGATATCCCTTTATACGATAGAGACTGGAAAGATATTTTCCAGTCTATTCTATCTTCGTTTTATTTTTTCTTAGGTGAATGGATGGCCATTCCTAAAACATCCGCAAATGCTTCGTACATCACTTCAGAGTAGGTTGGGTGTCCGTGGATAGTCTTCAGCATTTCTTCAACAGTAATTTCCATTTCGATAATGCTTGATGCCTCGTTAATCAATTCTGCAGCTGCAGGACCGATTATATGAACACCAAGGATTTCCCCGTATTTCTTATCTGCGATGACTTTAACGAAACCTTGAGCTGCATCTGAGGCAATGGCACGACCGTTAGCAGCAAAGTTGAACTTACCGATGGCAACATCGTATTTCTCACGGGCTTGTTCTTCTGTCAAACCTACTGCTGCTACTTCAGGAAGAGTATAGATGGCTGCAGGAGTTAAATTCAACTTGGCAACAGCATGGTTTCCTTTGAGAGCATTTTCAGCGGCAACTTCACCCATACGGAAGGCTGCGTGAGCCAACATCTTAGTACCGTTGATGTCACCTGGTG
>ERZ773006.681-NODE-681-length-14225-cov-6.9686_pt1 | contig 14225 bp, 10 predicted proteins | sample MGYA00580843_ERZ773006 | MGnify/ENA primary metagenome ERZ773006 (study PRJEB29015, sample SAMEA2738011) | human oral metagenome | biome: human oral; feature: human-associated habitat; material: dental | place: China | collected 2052 ... | reverse complement strand
GCCTCTTTAGCTCAGTTGGCCAGAGCACGTGATTTGTAATCTCGGGGTCGTTGGTTCGAATCCGACAAGAGGCTCTTCTTGAAAAGAGAAAGCATTTGATATAAGGGTAGTTTCCAGAGTGGCCAAATGGGGCAGACTGTAAATCTGCTGCTTCTAGCTTCGGTGGTTCGAATCCATCACTACCCACATCCGGAAATGGAATCTGCGGAAATAGCTCAGTTGATAGAGCACTAGCCTTCCAAGCTGGGGGTCGCGGGTTTGAGTCCCGTTTTCCGCTCTCATGGTTTTGCTGTAATAGCTCAGTGGTAGAGCACTTCCTTGGTAAGGAAGAGGTCCTGAGTTCAACTCTCAGTTACAGCTCTTCCGTCGTTCAGTGAGTGTAACTAAAAAGCACAGATTACTCATTTAATATTAAATAGAAAAAGCTATGGCTAAAGAAGAATTCGTGCGCACCAAACCGCATGTAAACATTGGTACTATCGGTCACGTTGACCACGGTAAGACCACTCTTACTGCAGCAATCTCAAAGGTTCTTCATGAGAAGGGCTTCGGTTCTGAGGATATCAAGTCTTTCGACCAGATTGACAATGCTCCGGAGGAAAAAGAGCGTGGTATTACCATTAACTCTGCACATATCGAATACGAAACAGCAAAACGTCACTATGCACACGTAGACTGTCCGGGTCACGCTGACTATGTGAAGAACATGGTTACCGGTGCCGCTCAGATGGATGGTGCTATCTTGGTTGTAGCTGCTACCGACGGTCCTATGCCGCAGACCCGTGAGCACGTGCTGCTCGCCCGTCAGGTGAACGTTCCCCGTCTGGTTGTCTTCCTGAACAAGTGTGATATGGTTGACGATGAGGAGATGCTCGACCTCGTTGAGATGGAGGTTCGTGAGATCCTCGAGCAGTACGGTTATGAAGAGGATACTCCTATCATCCGCGGTTCTGCACTGGGTGCACTGAACGGTGTTGAGAAGTGGGTTGACTCTGTCATGCAGCTCATGGATACCGTTGACACCTGGATTCAGGAGCCGGTACGTGAGGTCGACAAGCCGTTCTTGATGCCTGTTGAGGATGTCTTCTCCATTACCGGTCGTGGTACTGTTGCTACCGGCCGTATCGAAACAGGTGTATGTAAGGTAGGTGACGAGGTTCAGCTGCTCGGTCTCGGTGAGGACAAGAAGTCTGTCATCACAGGTGTCGAGATGTTCCGCAAGAACCTTGCACAGGGTCAGGCCGGTGACAACGTAGGTCTGCTTCTCCGTGGTATCGACAAGTCCGAGGTTAAGCGCGGTATGGTAGTCGTACACCCGGGTGCCATCACTCCTCACGATCACTTCAAGGCTTCTATCTACGTGCTGAAGAAGGAAGAGGGCGGCCGTCATACTCCGTTCGGCAACAAGTACCGTCCACAGTTCTACCTCCGTACAATGGACTGTACAGGTGAGATCAAACTCCCGGAGGGTGTTGAGATGGTAATGCCTGGTGACAACGTTGAGATCGAGGTAGACTTGATTTACAAGGTTGCATTGAACGAGGGTCTGCGTTTCGCTATCCGTGAGGGTGGCCGTACGGTAGGTTCCGGTCAGATCACAGCAATCCTCGACGATATCAAGTAATTACAAGGTAGGTCGTAGATTACACAGATAAAATTTGGTTCCCGGCTCTTACGGGTCGGGAACTGACTTACGGGTTTAGCTCAGTCGGTAGAGCACTGGTCTCCAAAACCAGGTGTCGAGGGTTCGAGTCCTTCAACCCGTGCAAGAAGAGAAGATTTTATGTTTAAGAAGATAGTTAATTATTGCAAGGACTGCTACGACGAACTTGCGCATAAGACTACATGGCCATCACGTGCCCAGCTTACACATAGTGCAATGGTTGTTTTAACTGCTTCCCTTGTCATTGCACTGGTTGTGTTCGCTATGGATTCTGTGTTCCAGCATGTGATGGGTTTCGTATATCCAGGTTAATTCATTAGGAGAAATGGCTGATACAGAAAAGAAATGGTATGTTCTTCGTGCTGTCAGTGGCAAAGAGGCAAAGGTGAAGGAATACATCGATGCCCAGTTGCGGCTGAACGAGAAACTTGCTGAGCGTGTCTTCGAGGTCCTGTTGCCTATGGAGAAGCACGCAACTGTGCGTAAAGACGGCAAGCGCGTTGTCAAGGAGAAGTTAAGTCTCCCGGGCTATGTGCTTGTTCAGGCCAACATGACTCCTGACGTGGCTTCCACGTTGCGTTTCATGCCTAATGTGTTGGGATTCCTCGGAGGCATGGCTGATCCTTCCCCCGTCCGCCAGGCAGACATCAACCGTCTGCTGGGCAATGTGGAAGATACTGAACTTGATGAAGTGCAGGAAGTTCCATACATGGTGGGTGAGACGGTTCAGGTCACCGACGGTCCTTTCAGCGGTTTCCACGGGGTCATCGAAGAGGTGAACACCGAGAAGCACAAGCTGAAGGTGATGGTGATGATTTTCGGTCGCCAGAATCCGCTGGAACTGAGTTTTATGCAAGTCGCAAAAGAAGAATAGTATTGTTACGGATACTGTTCGACTTATAGTTTAATTTTTAATATTAACAAAGAAATGGCTAAAGAAGTAGCTGGATTAATCAAATTACAGATTAAAGGTGGCGCTGCAAATCCATCCCCCCCAGTAGGCCCTGCATTGGGTTCAAAGGGTATCAATATCATGGGATTCTGCAAGGAGTTCAACGCCCGTACCCAGGACAAGGCTGGCAAAGTTCTTCCAGTCGTAATTACTTACTACAACGATAAGTCTTTCAGCTTCATCATCAAGACACCTCCCGCAGCCGTACAGCTCATGGAGGCAGCCAAGGTGAAAAGCGGTTCCGGCGAGCCCAACCGCAAGAAGGTTGCATCCGTAACTTGGGAGCAGGTAAGAGCTATCGCAGAAGACAAAATGCCAGACCTCAACTGTTTCACAGTAGAGAGTGCAATGAAGCTTATTGCTGGTACTGCTCGTAGTATGGGTATCACTGTAAAAGGGGACTTCCCTGGTAAATAATTTAAACTTCAAAAGTAAAAATGAGTAAACTGACAAAAAATCAGAAATCAGTCGCTGAGAAGGTTGAAGCAGGGAAAGCATACACATTAGCTGAAGCAGCTAAGTTGGTTAAGGAAATTACTACAACTAAGTTTGATGCTTCTGTAGATGTTGATGTTCGCCTTGGTGTTGACCCACGTAAAGCTAACCAAATGGTTCGTGGCGTTGTGTCATTACCAAATGGTACAGGTAAGGTGACACGTGTTCTCTGTCTCTGTACTCCTGATCAGGAGGCTGCCGCTAAGGAAGCTGGTGCTGATTACGTTGGTCTCGACGAATATGTTGAGAAGATAAAGGGTGGATGGACTGATGTTGATGTCATCATCACTATGCCATCATGCATGGGTAAGTTAGGTCCTTTAGGTCGTGTACTTGGTCCTCGTGGATTGATGCCAAACCCAAAGAGTGGTACTGTGACAATGGATGTTGCTAAGGCAGTGAAGGAAGTAAAGCAGGGTAAGATTGACTTTAAGGTTGATAAGGCTGGTATTATCCACACATCAATTGGCAAGGTTAGTATGACTGCTGAGCAGATTTATGGTAATGCGAAAGAGTTTATCTCTACCGTTATCAAGTTGAAGCCTGCTGCTGCTAAAGGTACATATATCAAGAGTATCTTTATTTCTAGCACAATGAGTAAGGGTGTCAAGATTGATCCTAAATCAGTTGAATAACTCTAAAAGTTTTGTACAATGAAGAAAGAAGTAAAAGATACAATTATCGCTGAACTCGGTGAGAAGTTGAAGAACTTCCCTCATTTCTATCTAGTTGATGTAACTGGTTTGAATGCAGAGGCTACAAGCTCTCTCCGCCGTAAGTGCTTTAAGAGCGAGATCAATATGGTCGTAGTGAAGAATACTCTTCTTCACAAGGCTTTTGAGGCTTCAGATGTAGATTTTGAACCACTGTATGGTTCTTTGAAAGGTAATACTGCAGTTATGTTTGCTCATACTGCAAATGTACCAGCTAAACTGTTGAAAGAGTATAAGAAGGAAGCTATTCCTACTCTAAAGGCAGCTTATGTAGAGGAAACTCTATTTATTGGTGCAGATAAGCTCGAAGAACTTGCAGCTCTCAAGAGTAAGAACGAAGTTATTGCAGATGTTGTTGCATTGCTACAATCTCCAGCCAAGAACGTTGTTTCTGCTCTCCAGTCAGGCGCTGGCACTATTCATGGTGTACTTAAGACTTTAGGTGAGCGTGCTGAGTAAGAAATCTAATAAAGTCAAAGATATATTATTTTTAGAACAAAAAATTAAAAAGTTAGAATAAAATGGCAGACGTAAAAGCTATTGCAGAAGAGTTAGTAAATCTTACTGTTAAGGAAGTAAATGAGTTGGCAACTGTCCTCAAGGACGAGTATGGTATTGAGCCTGCAGCTGCAGCTGTTGCTGTTGCTGGTCCTGCTGCTGGTGGTGCAGCTGGTGGTGCTGAGGAGAAGTCAGAGTTTGACGTAGTTCTCGTTGAGGCTGGTGCTAATAAGCTTAAGGTAGTTAAGGCTGTTAAGGAGGCTTGTGGTCTCGGTTTGAAGGAAGCTAAAGATCTCGTTGATGGTGCTCCTTCTACTTTGAAGGAGGGTATGGCTAAGGCTGAAGCTGAGAACTTGAAGAAGACTATCGAGGCTGAAGGTGCTAAGGTAGAATTGAAGTAATTTTACTTCATTCTTATATTTAATATAATTTGGTTAGGATTTACCAAGTAGGTGAGTCCTAACCTTTTTGTGTCTTTTGGCACATCCGTGAGATATTTAATCACGCTTTTAGTCCGTCGTGGACTTTAAATATTCGAATATTTAATTTCAGTTTATGGCATTAGATAATAAACCCAGAGTAAATTTCGCCAGCGTTAAAAATCCATATCCATATCCGGATTTCCTCGATGTGCAATTGAAGTCTTTCCGTGACTTCTTGCAGCTGGACACTCCGCCTGAGGAACGCAAGAATGACGGTTTGTATAAGGTGTTCGCAGAGAACTTCCCTATTACAGACACGCGTAATAATTTCGTCCTTGAGTTCTTGGATTACTATGTTGACCCACCAAGATATACTATTGAAGAATGTCTTGAGCGTGGCTTAACCTATAGCGTACCTTTAAAGGCTAAGATGAAGCTGTATTGTACAGATCCAGATCATGAGGATTTTGGTACATTTATTCAGGATGTATTCTTGGGTACAATTCCATACATGACTAGCAATGGTACTTTTGTTATCAATGGTGCTGAGCGTGTCGTTGTTTCTCAGTTACATCGTTCTCCAGGTGTATTCTTTGGTCAAGGTGTTCATGCGAATGGTACGGTCTTATATAGTGCGCGTATCATCCCATTTAAAGGTTCTTGGATAGAATTTGCAACAGACATTAACAATGTCATGTATGCTTATATTGATCGTAAGAAGAAGTTACCTGTAACTACGATGTTACGTGCTATAGGTTATGAGTCTGATCGTGACATTCTTCAGATCTTTGATCTTTGTGAGGAGATTAAGGTTAATAAGAAGAATATGAAGGCTGCTATTGGTCGTAAGATTGCTGGTAACGTTATGAAGACGTGGACTGAAGACTTCGTAGATGAGGATACTGGTGAAGTTGTATCTATCGAACGTAATAAGGTCGTTGTTGAACGTGAGACAATCATTACAGAGGAGAACGTTGATGAGATTCTTGATAGTTCTGTGTCAACAATCTTACTCCATAAGGATGAGGATGCAGCAAATAAGTATTCTATCATTTTCAATACACTTGCAAAGGATCCTAGTCACTCAGAGATAGAAGCTGTAAATTATATCTATCGTCAGCTTCGTAACGCTGATGCAGCAGATGATGCAAGTGCACGTGAAGTTTTCCAAAATCTGTTCTTCTCTGATAAGCGTTACGACCTCGGTGAAGTTGGTCGCTATCGTATCAACAAGAAGTTGAATCTGAATACGGATATGGACACACGCGTGTTGACAAAAGACGATATCGTTGAGATTATCAAATATCTCATCAGTCTAGTCAACTCAAATGCCACTGTTGATGATATTGACCACTTGTCAAATCGTCGTGTACGTACCATCGGTGAGCAATTGGCTAATCAATTCTCAATTGGTCTTGCACGTATGAACCGTACTATCCGTGAACGTATGAATGTTCGTGATAGTGAAGTGTTCCAGCCAACTGATTTGATAAATGCAAAGACAATTTCAAGTGTTATCAATTCTTTCTTTGGTACTAATCCTCTGAGCCAGTTTATGGATCAGACTAACCCATTGGCAGAGGTAACACATAAGCGTCGTCTTTCTGCGTTAGGTCCTGGTGGACTTTCCCGAGAGCGTGCAGGTTTTGAGGTACGTGACGTTCACTATACTCACTACGGTCGTCTTTGTCCAATTGAGTCTCCTGAAGGACCTAACATTGGTTTGATATCTTCTCTTTGTATGTATGCTAAGATTAATGATCTTGGTTTCATCGTGACACCTTATCGTCGTGTACATGACTCTAAGGTTGATATGGATAACAAGGATGTTGTATTCTTGACAGCAGAAGAAGAAGAAGACAAGATTATCGGACAGGGTAATGCACCATTGAATGATGATGGTACATTCGTTCGTGACACCGTAAAGTGTCGTCAGGATGCAGATTATCCTGTTGTTAGTCCAGACTCTGTTGACTTGATAGATGTCTCTCCACAACAGATTGCTTCAGTGTCTGCTGGTCTTATTCCTTTCTTGGAGCACGATGATGGTCACCGTGCGTTGATGGGATGTAACATGATGCGCCAGGCTGTTCCATTGCTTCATAACGATGCTCCAATTGTTGGTACTGGTCTTGAGAAACAGGTATGTGAGGATTCACGTACGATGATTATGGCTGAAGGTGAAGGTGTAATCGAATATGTTGATGCAACAACTATCCGTATCCTTTACGATCGTACAGAAGATGAAGAGTTCGTAAGCTTTGAACCAGCATTAAAAGAATATCGCATTCCAAAGTTCCGTCGTACTAACCAGAATATGGTAGTAGACCTCCGTCCTATTTGTGATAAGGGACAGCGTGTAAAGAAAGGTGATCTTCTTACCGAAGGATATGCTACAGAGAATGGCGAGTTAGCCTTAGGTCGTAACCTCCTTGTTGCTTACATGCCTTGGAAGGGTTATAACTATGAGGATGCTGTCGTTATCTCTGAGCGTATGGTACGTGAAGACGTATTGACTTCTGTACATGTTGATGAGTATTCTCTTGAGGTACGTGAGACGAAGCGTGGTGTAGAAGAGTTTACTTCAGATATTCCTAACGTAAGTGAAGAAGCAACAAAGGATCTTGATGATAATGGTATTATTCGTGTTGGTGCTCGTGTAGAACCAGGCGATATTATGATTGGTAAGATTTCACCTAAGGGTGAGAGCGATCCTTCTCCTGAAGAGAAGCTCCTTCGTGCTATCTTTGGTGATAAGGCTGGCGATGTGAAGGATTCTTCACTGAAGGCTAACCCTTCATTGAGTGGTGTCGTTATTGATAAGAAACTCTTTGCACGTGCTATTAAGACGCGTGAGAGTAAGCGTCAAGATAAGGTAACTCTTGCTAAGATTGATGAAGAGCAAGAGGCAAAAGTAAATGACTTGAAAGACCTTTTGGTTGATAAGTTACTTGAGTTGACGGAAGATAAGGTATCAGAGGGGGTTAAAGATTATTCTGATGCAGAAATCATCACAAAAGGTAGTAAGTTTACAGCTGCTGCTCTGAAGAACCTTGATTATGAGGGAATCCAATCGAATGGTTGGACAGATGACGAACATACCAACCTCTTGATTCAGAAGTTGATTATGAACTTCATCCGCAAGTACAAGCAGATGGATGCTGAATTGAAGCGTAAGAAGTTTGCTATTACTATTGGTGATGAGCTCCCTTCAGGTGTACTTCAGATGGCTAAGGTTTACATCGCAAAGAAACGTAAGATTCAAGTTGGTGATAAACTTGCTGGTCGTCACGGTAACAAGGGTATTGTTTCTAAGGTTGTACGTACCGAGGATATGCCATTCCTTGAGGATGGTCGTCCAGTTGACTTGGTATTGAATCCAATGGGTGTGCCATCTCGTATGAACCTTGGTCAGATATTCGAGGCCATCCTTGGTGCAGCAGGTCGTAAGTTAGGTGTTAAGTTCGCTACTCCAATTTTTGATGGTGCTAAACTTTCAGACTTGAAGGAGTGGACAGATAAGGCTGGCTTACCTAACCTTTGCTCTACATATATCTATGATGGTGAGACCGGTGAGAAGTTTGATCAACCAGCAACTGTTGGTATCACTTACTTCTTGAAGCTTGGTCACATGGTAGAAGATAAGATGCACGCTCGTAGTATCGGTCCGTACTCACTGATTACCCAACAGCCACTTGGTGGTAAAGCACAATTTGGTGGTCAGCGTTTCGGAGAGATGGAGGTTTGGGCTATTGAGGCTTTCGGTGCATCTCATGTTCTTCAGGAGATTTTGACAATCAAGTCTGATGATGTTGTAGGTCGTTCTAAGGCTTATGAGGCTATCGTTAAGGGCGAACCAATGCCAACACCAGGTATACCAGAGTCACTTAACGTGTTGTTACACGAATTGCGTGGTCTCGGACTAAGCATCAAACTTGATTAATACGTACACCCCATAATAGAAGTAAAACATGGCTTTTAAGAAAGATAATAAAGTAAAGAGTAATTTCAGCAAGATTACTATCGGACTGGCTTCACCTGAAGAAATCCTTGAAAATTCTTTTGGTGAGGTAACCAAGCCAGAGACCATTAACTATCGTACCTATAAACCAGAACGTGATGGTCTATTCTGCGAGCGTATCTTTGGTCCTACAAAGGATTATGAGTGTGCTTGTGGTAAGTATAAGCGTATCCGTTATAAGGGTATTGTTTGTGATCGTTGTGGTGTTGAGGTAACAGAGAAGAAGGTTCGTCGTGAGCGTGCTGGTCATATTGAGTTAGTTGTCCCAGTTGCTCATATTTGGTATTTCCGTAGTCTTCCTAACAAGATTGGTTACCTCCTCGGTATGCCAACCAAGAAGTTAGATGCTGTTATTTACTATGAGAAGTATGTTGTCATCCAGCCGGGTGTCGTAGAGGGTATGAAGAATGCCGATACGGATGAGGATTTGAATGGTTCTCATAAGTTCGACCTTCTTTCTGAAGATGAATATCTCAATATCCTCGATAACAAACTCCCTGAGGGTAATGAACGTCTAGATGATTCTGATCCAAGTAAGTTTATTGCTAAGATGGGTGCAGAGGCAGTCTATGACTTACTTACTGGTATTGATCTTGATCGTCTTGCTGGCGAATTACGTGATCGTGCCACAACCGACTCAAGTCAGCAGCGTAAGACAGAAGCATTGAAGCGTTTGCAGGTTGTAGAAGGCTTCCGTCAGTCAATAGGTGTGAATAAGCCAGAGTGGATGATCATGAAGATTATTCCTGTTACTCCACCAGAACTTCGTCCATTGGTACCATTGGATGGTGGTCGTTTCGCTACTTCCGACCTCAACGATCTCTATCGTCGTGTTATCATCCGTAACAACCGTTTGAAGCGATTGATGGAGATAAAGGCTCCTGAGGTAATTCTTCGTAACGAGAAGCGTATGCTCCAGGAAGCTGTTGATTCTCTCTTCGACAACAGTCGTAAGTCTTCTGCTGTAAAGAGTGAGAGCAATCGTCCTTTGAAGTCACTTTCTGACTCATTGAAAGGTAAGCAAGGACGTTTCCGTCAGAACCTCCTCGGTAAGCGTGTTGACTATTCTGCGCGTTCCGTAATCGTTGTTGGTCCTGAGTTGAAGATGGGTGAGTGCGGTCTTCCTAAGTTGATGGCAGCAGAGCTTTACAAACCATTCATCATTCGTAAGCTCATTGAGCGCGGTATCGTGAAGACTGTAAAGAGTGCTAAGAAGATAGTAGATCGTCGTGAGCCAGTTATTTGGGATATCCTTGAGAATGTGATGAAGGGACACCCTGTCATGTTGAACCGTGCGCCGACACTTCACCGTTTGGGTATTCAGGCATTCCAGCCTAAGCTCATAGAGGGTAAGGCTATTCAGTTGCACCCATTGGCATGTACAGCGTTCAATGCCGACTTCGATGGTGACCAGATGGCTGTCCACCTCCCATTGAGTAATGAGGCAGTCTTAGAGACACAGATTTTGATGCTTCAGAGCCACAATATCCTTAACCCTGCAAATGGTGCACCTATCACCGTTCCTTCACAGGATATGGTGCTTGGTCTCTATTATATTACTAAGATTCGTCCGGGTGCTAAGGGTGAAGGACTTTCGTTCTATGGTTCAGAAGAGGCAATCATTGCTTACAATGAGAAGAAGTGTGACCTTCATGCTCAAGTAAAGGTTGTTGTTGACGACCTTGTAGACGGTAAGATACAGAAGCGAATGGTTGAGACCTCTGTTGGTCGTGTTATCGTCAACCAGATTATCCCAACCGAGATAGGTTTCTTCAATGGTATTATCTCAAAGAAGTCCCTCCGTGGTCTTATTGCTGACGTTATTAAAGCTGTTGGTATGGCACGTGCTTGTGAGTTCCTTGATGGTATCAAGAACCTCGGTTATCACATGGCATACGTAGCAGGTCTGTCTTTCAACTTGGACGATATCATCGTTCCAGAAGAGAAGACAGATATTGTCGGTAAGGGTCAAGATGAGGTGGATCAAGTGAAGGCTAACTACGAAATGGGTTTCATCACTGATAAGGAGCGTTACAACCAGGTGATTGATGCCTGGACGCACGTTAACAACAACCTTAAGGCAAGTGTAATGAAGCACATGACCGAGGCAGACCAAGGATTCAATGCTGTATATATGATGCTTGACTCTGGTGCCCGTGGTTCTTCTGACCAGATTGCTCAGCTTGCTGGTATGCGTGGTCTTATGGCTAAGCCGCAGAAGGCTGGTGCTGAAGGTGCACAGATTATTGAGAACCCTATCATCTCTAACTTTAAGGAGGGTATGTCAGTGTTGGAGTACTTTATTGCTTCACACGGTGCTCGTAAGGGTTTGGCTGATACCGCTATGAAGACAGCCGATGCTGGATACTTGACACGTCGTCTTGTTGACGTTTCTCATGATGTTATCATTAATGAGGAGGATTGTGGTTCACTCCGCGGTCTTGAGTGTCGCGCCTTGAAAAGTGGCGATGAGACGATTGCAACTCTATATGAACGCATCTTAGGTCGTGTGTCAGTTCACGATGTTATCAATCCAACAACTGGTGAAATCATCGTTGCAGCTGGTGAAGAAATCACCGAAGCAAAGGCACAGGCTATCGAGGATTCTCCTATTGAGATGGTTGAGATTCGCTCAGTACTTACTTGTGAGAGCAAGAAGGGTGTATGTAAGAAGTGTTACGGTCGTAACCTTGCTACCGCTCGTATGGTACAGATGGGTGAGGCTGTCGGTGTTATTGCCGCCCAAGCTATTGGTGAGCCTGGTACGCAGCTTACACTTCGTACGTTCCACGCCGGTGGTGTCGCTGGTAACGCTGCAGCTAACGCAACTATCACGGCTAAGAATGAAGCTAAGATCGAGTTTGACGAGCTTCGTACCGTACCATTCGTTGATGATGACGACAAGGAGTGCCAAATGGTAGTCAGTCGATTGGCTGAAATCCGCTTTGTTGATCCTAATACAGGTATCGTATTACTTACTGAAAACGTTCCTTATGGTAGTTCTCTCTACTTCAAGGCAGGCGATAAGGTACAGAAAGGCGATTTAATTTGTAAGTGGGATCCATTCAATGCTGTTATCGTTAGTGAGTATGCTGGTGTGCTTCGCCTACACGATGTTGTTGAAGGTGTAACCTATAAGGCAGAGACCGATGATGCAACAGGTTTGACGGAGCGCATTATCACAGACTCACGTGATAAAGCAAAGGTACCAACTGTAGATGTCGTTAAGGTCGGAGCAGAGAAAGGTGCCGATGGACAATACTCTCCTAATGATATCCTCGGAACTTATAACCTCCCTGTAGGTGGTCACTTGGAGCAAATCCTCCAAGACGGTGCAGAAATCAAGACGGGTATGACACTCGTTAAGATTCCACGCTCTGTTGGTGGTGCTGGTGATATCACGGGTGGTCTTCCACGTGTTACCGAGCTCTTCGAGGCTCGTAATCCATCTAACCCAGCCGTTGTATCTGAAATCGATGGTGAGGTTACAATGGGTAAGGTAAAGCGTGGTAATCGCGAGATCATCGTAACATCTAAGACTGGTGAGCAGCGCAAGTATCTTGTTAGCTTGTCAAAGCAAATTCTGGTACAGGAGCATGATGCTGTTCGTGCTGGTACCCCATTGTCAGACGGTATTATCACTCCAGCTGATATCCTTTCTATCATGGGACCAACAGCCGTTCAGGAGTATATTGTAAATGAGGTACAGGATGTTTACCGTCTTCAAGGTGTGAAGATCAATGACAAGCACTTTGAGATTATCGTTCGTCAGATGATGCGTAAGGTACGTATTGATGACCCAGGAGATACAACATTCTTGGAGCAGGAATTGGTTGATAAGCTCGACTTTACGGAAGAGAATGATCGTATCTGGGGTAAGAAGGTTGTTACCGATCCAGGCGACTCAGAGAACTGTTATAAAGGTCAGATTCTATCTGTACGCAAGTTACGCGATGAGAACTCAAGCTTGAAGCGTCGCGACCTCAAGGTTGTACAGGTTCGTGATGCCGTACAAGCAACGGCAACTCAGATCCTACAGGGTATCACGCGTGCTGCCCTTGGTACAAAGAGCTTCATGAGTGCTGCATCGTTCCAGGAAACCACAAAGGTTCTCAACGAAGCTGCTATTCGTGGTAAGAGCGATAGACTTGAGGGTATGAAGGAGAACGTAATTTGCGGTCACCTCATCCCTGCCGGTACTGGTCTTCGTCAGTGGCAGAAGATTATCGTAGGTTCTCAAGAAGAGCACGAGCGCATGGAAGCGAATAAGAAGAATGTTATTGATTATGCTAATCAGGAAGTAGCAGAAGCTACGCAAGATTAAATCAGAACATTCATTACATCAACATAAGAGGGATTCATGGCATTATGCTGTGAATCCCTTTTTTCTTATTTTAAAGAAGGTTTTTGTTTTGTATTTTTTTTATAAATACTCGTAATATTATTTGTCTTATAGAGTTTTTTTATATATATTTGCATTTGTTCTTACACTAATGTTAGTGTCCCATGTATATTATAGGTAAAGAAGTCACATATACGAAAGCCTCGGAATCTAGGATAGGTAACGAGTATACTCCCACGCTTCTTTCGTATATTGATATTACATCTAAATTATTTAACAAGATTCTATGGGAGTCGGAATTGTAATCTAATTATTAATATGAATAAAGTTTTGTATTTCCTTTTGACATTATTTATTTATTTTTGCACTCTTGTTACGCTTAGTAGTTTTGCTACCACTGGGCATCATTTTATTCTCAAAACTGTTTTTGATATTATCTTTGGTGGTTTAATTACAAATATTTGTGGTTATGTTCTTTATAAGAAAAAATATGAGAAAAGGTATAATTTTGTATTGCAAAAATATAGTAATGACCATTTTCTGTTTATGGCATGCCAATTGACAGGTGTGTCGGCTATTGGGATATTCTTGTGGCTATTCCTAATAGGTGCTAAGATAATAGATGCAACAACCTTTCAAAGTGTTTTAATTCTTTGCTTCTTTGTCTTTTTCTTCTTGCCAAGTCCACTGAAGATAGTAAGAGCTAAACAATATACTTATTATAATAAGCATATGAATGATGATATAGAACATACTTAAATTGACTTATGAAACACAAAATTGTGTTTGCTTGTATGGTTATCTTACTGATTGGATGTAAGGAAAGTGTGCCAAGCGATACGAAATTATATGGTAATACATTTATCAATATTCAGTCTAAAGAATTTAAAGTTCCAACAGATTGGATTCGATATAATCTAATGGATAGTGCATGTAGCATTATGATGCCACCAAATATGAAAGAAACAGTCTTGGATGGTTTTAATTTTATAGACAAGTCAGAAGGTACAACTTTTTCATTTAATGATACAACTGATAGTAAGAAACATTTTTATTCCCGTGTGGCGATAGACTACTTTAGAGAGAAACAAAGGATAACACAACAGCAATGAAGTCGCC
>ERZ773006.679-NODE-679-length-14270-cov-7.62293_pt1 | contig 14270 bp, 19 predicted proteins | sample MGYA00580843_ERZ773006 | MGnify/ENA primary metagenome ERZ773006 (study PRJEB29015, sample SAMEA2738011) | human oral metagenome | biome: human oral; feature: human-associated habitat; material: dental | place: China | collected 2052 ... | reverse complement strand
AATGAAATTTATGGCAATCTTTGGATAATGTTTGTCTTTAGATAATACGGATAATTCTTCCAGCCGTGCATACCCTCAAAGTATTTCACTACGACAACTGCACGCTCAAAAGGTGGCAAGTCTGCCAGCCGCACCCTGCGCTGGGCAAGGGTCGGCTGACAGAACAGGCAGAATACACAAAGTAAAATGAAAGAATTTATCGTTCGCATCCATTATGTTCTTAGTGGCGAGAAGATGCAGGCTTCTTGCCCTCCTCTCGCTCGTTGTTGAAACTAAAGGTCAGCTGCTGAACTTTCCCGAAACTATCCTCCACATATACATCAATTGTCTGGCGGTCGGCTGAGAGCGAGGTGTAGTATAAGCGGAATACATCTTTTGTGAGCGGATAGCGGTCGTTTGGCTTGAAGACAGTGCCGTTATCATTTCTTAGTAAGCCCTTGCCATCAGACTGGAAATAACGTATCGTATAGCGAGTGTCGGCAAACTCACCGCCCCGCTTCAGCGTGCAGCGTATCTCAGCCGTCTGTCCCCTTATGATGTCCTTCTGAACCGGCATTGTCTCCACCGTAAACGGATAAGACTGCTGAACATCCAAATCCCTATCACAAGCAGATAGGCAAAACACGGCAAGGGTCAGCACACCCATTACCCAAATCGTATTCAATATCTTCTTCATCTTTTCTTCTACTTAAAAGTTAAACCTTAGTCCTGCTGAAACAGCCGGACGGAAACGATGCACGTCCGTTCCAAATAGGAAACGTCCCTGCGCCTTTACAAGAAAGAGAACCCTGTCCGTCAGGAACACTTCCACCGAGCCATGCACGGCACCGCCATAGACAAAGCGGGAGCGGTCGAGCAGTGTCGCCCCGTCGGGCAGCAGCTTCTTGTCCTCGTTCAGCTGCTCATAGCCACCCAAGGCGGATATGCCACCATAGAGAAACACGTTCTTACCTCTGTCGGAGAGAACCGGGTGCATATAGCCCACCTGCAAGAGTATATCCTTGAGTTTTACGTTATAATCCCTATATGGCATATTCTGCTGTTCATACTCTGCCATAACAAAGGTATAATTCTCACGACCCAGATAGCGGGTGAGTGATGATCCCATACCGAAATTGTCAGCAGAAAGGAACTTTTCACCCTTGATAAGCGGAACACTCCCCACGACCTCTATGCCCCTTTGCTTGGGTATCAGTCGCTGTGCCTGCGATGGCAGACTGAAAGCCATTGCCACCGCTGCACAAACCGATAAAATGATTTTCTTCTTCATAATGTCTACCATTTCAGTTTGAGGTTATCAATCTTCTTTGCCAATTGCAGGTCTTCTGCCGTTACATAAAAGGTCAGCGTACGACCGCCATTTCTCTCATAGAGCGTCACTTCAAGCTGCTTGTCTTCCGCCAGAGAAAACTGCTCGAGCGCAAACACAGTATGTTCACTACCCATGCCACGCACCTGCATTACCTGATGATAGGCACGAAGTGGCTGCAATATTGGCTCTTGTATGGCCGTACACTTTGCCATCTTCTTATCTACTACCTTGAAAGTGGTAAGATGCACAGCATAAAAGCACATTCTACCTCTAATGAGCTTATACTTATCATTCAACAAATGCTCACTCGACTGTTTTCAAAAATTAGTCGAGTATTTTTGAAAATTACTCGACTGTTTTCTCGCATTCTGATGATTGATTTTGTATCTTTGTAGTATTATTAAAAACCTGATACCGACAGAGGGCATGCGCTCCTAACCTCTGGAGGACTAACCTACGAGGAGCACCTGATATAAAACTATGTCAAACAGACCTTTAGCCTATGTGCTTTCAGAGCGCAAGGCAAATCTCGGAAAAATGGCTGGGAAGATTGTCATTCAGGCTCGTCCAACTGGGCGTAAGCGAGTAGATCATCGTAGTTTCTGTGATGAAGTAGCACATGCGACTACATTCACAGGAGCAGAGGTGGAAGCCGTCCTGCGACTCGCTGCTGAAATTGCAAAGCGGCACGTTGAGAACGGCGATATCGTGGACTTCGGCGACATTGGCACACTGAGCCCATCATTCCAAAGTAAGTTGGTAGAGAAAGACAAGGAGAAATTTAATCCCAACGTACACATTACCAAGCCTATTGTTCATCTTGCCCCTTCAAAGAAGTATTTCACGCTTACTGGAGTGAGCTACGAGCGTGTTACCGTAACTGACAAGGCATCCAAGAAGCCAGCTGAGAAGCATTCTCAATCGGGGCCAGAGCCAGCGGTAGAACCCTAAGGTAACAGACAAATCTGATTTTCTAATCTTTACATTGATGCGTGGAGTACAATGTTCCCCACGCATCAATAAGAGAAATTGCCTATGCAAGAGTAGTATGCTGTTCGTAAAAGAATCAACAAAATTATTTTATGGTGAGAAAAATTGTTTTTTATTTTTTATCTCTTTGGTTATTATTTGTTTTGATATTCATCATAACAGCAGATATTCCTATTTGCTTATGCAAGGATAGTTCTTTTGTAGAAATCAGGTACTTCTTCTTGCATACAATCATTCCACTATGTTCTATTGTAGCATTACTTTTGGGTGGATATGCTTACCTTAAATTCTTACATATAACAAAAGGTACAAAGGAATTGTCTTTTGAAATTAAAGAAATTGAAAGTATCGAATATGAACATTTGACCTTTCTAACTACATACATTATCCCTTTAGTATGCTTCAATTTCGGAAGTTTACGATATATTGTAGTTTTCGTTATATTACTTTTTGTAATTGGTTGTATATATATCCATACAGATATGTTTTATGCCAATCCAAGTTTAGCCTTACTCAATTTTAGGATTTATAAGGTTAAAGGATTATTTAGAAGTGGAGAAGTGCGAGAGAATAGGATTCTAATAACAAGAGATAAATTAGACATTGGAGATAATGTAAAGTATCTAAAGTTGGATGAACGAATTTATTATGCATTAAAAATTAAATAAATGAACAAACAAGAATTGAATGAAGCACTTGCATTTATAAGTGCACCCGAAGGGGAATTACAGATTATCATTTATGCCAATATAAGTGGGGCAAATGAACCAAGACGGTTAGATATAAAGGAAGAAGACTTAACTGAACTTAGGAAATTATTTGTGGCAAGTATAGAGTCTTCTATCATTTCGAAAGAAGACCATACTGTGTTACTTCTTTCCTCTGCTGATGAACGAGGAAATTGTTTCTATCAATATGATTTGGAAGTTCCAGAAGGATTAGGGCATTTAGAAACAATAATTGGAAATGATAGTCTTCAAAATTTTGATTTTAACAAAAATAAATTTGAAAGTATAGAGTCACTAATTATAGTTTTAGCAGATTCTAAGCATGAGATATCTCTATTCAAAAAGTTATCAACAGTTGAGGTAATAGGTAGAGGAGGTTTTATTTTGGGGAAGTCTAAACATAGAATCGAGCGGTTTAAAGATCAGCTATTGCGTATAACCTCAAGTTTCCAAGCCTTAAGAGTTGGTGGTGAAATAATTATAATAAACTTAGATGCTATAGAAAAAGAATTTGGCTTTCATGAAGTAATTATAAAAGAAGCAACTAAGAGTCTTTCAGTTATTGAAGAGAAAGAACTCGTAGATAATATTGAAAGTTTAAAAGATTTAGTAAGTGATGTTCGGTTTGCGCGTAAACTTACCAAGGTTGCAAGAAACTCCCCAGTTATAAGGCTTGGTATCCCTAATGAGAGTATCATTACATTTGCGAAAAAGCATCCTTTGACAAAAAAGAAAATGAAATACAATGATAACCAGACAAAATTTCATTTAGATACTAAAGTTTCAAAGAATTTATTGATTAAAATTTTAAATGATGATTTACTAACTTCAGAATTAACAAAATTATATTATGATAGTCTTGCAAAAGACGATATAATAGTAGAAGAGGAATAATAAAAAATGACTTTATATACCTTATGCCGAGTGTATTTTCTTATACTCGGCAGAGGTGACGGTAAAGAGTTCGGGCAATTCCACACGGAAAGCCACCGTGATATCGGCATCTTTGCTCACCATATAGCCCTGCTCAATGGAGAGCAGCGGAAACTTCGACTCCAAGGTGGTTATCTTGCTTTTATTTTTTCGGTCAAAGACCTCAACAGTACGTCTCATTGCTTCGCTTTCTTTGGTTGAAGGTTACGGATAAGATGGAAGACTGTACGGCGGTTTACAAAGTAGCGTGGGCGCATACGTACTGCTCCCTTTTTCATCAGCCCATATTGCCCGTACTTTCTATTCATGGTGAACGTTTGCCATACCACAAGGCTGGCACCCACTACGCCTATGATAAGACAGGTAATTTGGCTGACTCCACAGAGATAGAGAATGACCACAAGAATGAAGACGGCAAGCAGCCCTCCTGCAAAGAGGAAGAGGTACTGTGCCTTCAAGCCCTTGAATTCCACCGTCCGGCCTACACCCTTGTTGATCTCAAATGCTGCCATCGTCTTACAGGAAGAAACTTCTCAGGATAGTGGCTGCCACAATCAAGAAGATACACGCACCGAACCAAGAGGCTGCGGTCTTGCTCGTATCGGGGTCACCACTTGAAAACTTGTTGTACACTTTTATGCCTCCAATCAACCCCACTACCGCCCCTACGGCATAAATGAGTTTCGTGCCGGGATCGAAGTAGGAGGTTACCATTTTTGTAGCTTCATTGATACCGGCAATACCATTGCCTTGTGCGTATGCTCCTATGGTGGCAGTCATCAGCAGGAGCATCATCAGTGTAATTTTTTTGTTCATTTGTATGTTATAATTTTAAGTGTGATAAAATTGCTTGTTCTTAAAAGGAAGGGGAAAGAGAGGCACATTTTCATGTGGAAACCTTGTAGCTGTTAATGAGCCGTTTTCTTTTCCCGCTTCCATCGTTGATTGTTTACAGATAATATGAAAGAGGCTTGTCGTCGTCATTATCGGATGAAGTGTCAGAAGCGCTTGAATCTGCCGGTATTGAGTTTTGAGAAAACAACATTGCTTGTTGCTCGCTTTGTTCTTCCGCTTTACGGATTTTCTCCAATAGCGAAGTTTGCTCACCCTGCATCTTGGCGATGTTCTCCTTGTACTTATCCAATAGATCTGAGTCTTGAAGCTGCCGAATGGTCTCTTTGACTTCTTTCTCATCAGCCTTCTCACAGTCCTTTGCCCATTTTTGCAGGCGGACTAAGTCACGTGCGAGGACGGACTGCCCTGACATCTCGGTTTCGTCCGATGTGGACTCAATGGGCAGAATTAATTCCTCACGGGCGACCTCATTCTCATCAACTCGCTCCATCTCGAAATCAACGTCCATCTCGTTGTCCCTTTCCTTCATGTCCTCTTTCTTTTCGGAGTTCTGAGGTGCAAAATTATTACTATTCTGCTCTGAATTTTCAGATGAAGAAGCAGAGGGAACTTGTGGGATAATAGGGGAAATAGAACGGCTTTTGCCAATCAGTACAAACTCGGCTTGATCTTCTTTTCCTTCTCCTTTTTGTCCGTCTTTTTCCTTCGTCGCTTCATTCTCCTTAGTCTGCTCATTGCCCTTTTTATTTTTCTTGATAAGGATGCCATACGGAGAAACATACCGCATATAGAAGTACAGGATACCCAGCATTATCCAAATGATGATGAGTATCAGTATAAAACTGAAAAGTATTGTTTCCATCATAGTGTTATTGTTGTCTTGCGTCTTTGTTTTGCTGCCGCACTGTTGAGCAATTCCAAATGTTCACGCAGGTGTTCCCTAAGAATGTTGTCTATATATGCGGCTATGGAAACACGCTCCCCCAAGTCCTGCAACACGTTGCGCAGGTTCTGCAGCGTTTCCAGATTAATGGAGAAGGTTGTCCGCATTTGGGAGCGGACGGGATGAAAGTACAGGGAACGGTAGTCCTCTATGGAAAGGGAGGACACGCCGGGCTTTTCCATTCTCGGTTTCCTTTCCCGTTTCTGTTCCGTGTTCCCCGTTTCCTCTCTTTCTATTTCATCTACCGGTTTTTCTTTTGCTGTTTTCGTTTCTTTCGTCTCTTCTAAATTATTGTCTTCCTCCCCTGATGTTGCAGGGGAGGACTCAGTATCCTCGGAAGGGTCGAAGGAGTTTGGTGTCGTGACAGGTTTCACCACGACATTGTCCTCTGCCATTTTCTTCAGCTTGTTTTCCAGCTGTTGCTTTCTTTCCTCAATCGTTGCCATTTTCTGTTTTCGTTTTTAGTTTGAGACGTTGAATTATCTCATTGACGAGTTCGTCCAGCCCCGTACCCGTTCGTAATCCCCTTGCAGGGGGCTGATAGGTAGAGCGGAACACTCCGCGCAGTCCGTATGTGGAAAGTTCGTGAGAGAAGCGGTGCGTGGCATATACATAGCCGGGCAGGAGCGTGAGTTCGTATTCGTCGATGAGCTTTGTATATTCATCGATGATGATGTTCCTTACTCTTCTGTCCACCTTGTTCCAGAACAGGATAATGTCCTTTATCCGAGAGTCGGACATCGAAACTCCAATCTCCGTGATAGTCTTGGCGTATGCCAGACATGAAACCAGCGACTGAATGTCGGCTTCAATCGGAGAAAGGATATAGTCCATCTGAAGGGACAGTTCCATCAGTTCGGTTGTTCCGGCATGTCCCGGGAAATCAAATATAACCAACTGGTACTTCTCGTTGCTGATACCGTCGATTTTACTTCGTGCAGTCCTGACGGCTTCCTTGGGTGCAGACTTGTAAATTCTGTATGCTTTTTTGCCAAGGTGATGAAAGTACTCTTGCATGGATTTGGAAAGCTCTTCGCTCTCCTGAACGATACTTTTCTCACGTTCCCTCAGTTTGTAGAAAGAGTCTTGCGACAGGTCGCAGTCCATCACGAAGAGGTTGATGCCTTGTTCGTAGTACAATATGCTGCTTACGATTTCGGCAAGAGTACTTTTTCCCACTCCTCCCTTTTGGGAAGAGAAGCCCAGAAAAAGGGGGCGTTGTTCTTTGTTCTCCATAATGATAATTTCTTAGTTCATATTATTTGTCTATTTGATGTTTGGATATTCTCTCATTATTAAGAGTCATCAGCAGACAGTTTGCTCTGACTGCGTATGGTTCGGGCGATAGTCCAAAAGGACGATTTCAAGTTCTTACAATTTGTTGTATTGACAATAGTTTGTCATGACAATAAATTGTTATGAATATGTATTGTTCCTTCTTGTCATCTTTGGTGCAAGCCAACGGTAATATGATATATCTTTTGCTTGTGTTATCATACCATTGTTCGCTCGTTCTGATTGCAAAATAAATGATATTTCTGCTGATTTTATTACAGCGATGAAGTGCAGGGAAATACGAGGAAAAAGAGTGAATATCTCTGATAATGAGATATTTGAAAATCTGCCGTAACTTTGCAGGCGAGAATAATACATGGAGGTAACGTCCCGAAGCAGACACCCCAAAAGGGTGGATACTTCAATCGTATCAACTCTTGATATTGGCAAGGTGTGTCTTTGTCCGACAAACTCCGTTTCTGCCGACAAAGACCCTTGCCCCGAGGGGGGGAGAGAATTACTCCAAAGTCGTAATTACAAAAAGGAAAGACAATGAATGATAAGATTGAACGATGGGACAGATGGGACACCCGTCTTCCCAATCCCAAAGACCAGCAGCGAGCGATTGATTTGTTTCAGCGTTCAGGGGCGCAGACCAAGTCGGATTTCGTGCGTGGTCGTATTCTTGGAGAGAGTTTCAAAGTGATAACGGTGGATAAATCCGCCGTGGAATATTACCGAAAACTCTCTGAACTGACGGCACAAATTCATAAGATTGGTGTGTTGTATAACCAGACCGTGCGTGCCATCAACAGCTATCACAGCGTAAAAACCGCACAGATTATGCTTGAAAAATTAGAAAATTTTTCGGCTCAAATTATCACCTTACAGGAGCAGGCTATCAGTCTGACCATAGACTACCGCAAGAAATGATTGCCAAGATTTCTGCAACGGAGAACCTTGGAGGGGCACTCGGCTATAACTTCAAAAAGGTGGAGAAAGGGGAAGCAAGCATTCTCCTTGCCGCTGAGTTGTATCAGGACAAGGAGGGATATTATACGATGGAGGAGGTGTTTGCAGATATGGAAGCATTGATACCCAAGAAATGCCGTACCAAGAAAACGGTGTTCCATTGCTCCCTCAATCCTCACCCGGACGAGATACTATCCGATGAAACACTCACACAGATTGCCAAGGAGTATATGGAGGCACTGGGTTATGGCAACCAGCCTTATATCGTGTTCAAGCATAATGACATCGCCCGTGAGCATATCCACATCGTATCACTTCGGGTAGACAGTAAAGGAAGGAAGATTGACGACCGCTTCGAGAAGTGAAGGAGCAAGCAGATTACCGATGCCTTGGAAAAGAGGTTTGGTCTCATTCCAAGTTCAAAGGTCGCAGACAAAGCGGTGGGAGAAACACCCCAAATTGATACCCCCCAAGGAAATATCAAGGAGCAGGTAGCAAGCGTTATCCGCATGGTGCTGAAACATTATCGTTTCTGCTCCTTGGGCGAGCTCAATGCCGTACTGAGTAAATATAATCTTGCCGTAGAAGAAGTAAAGACGGAGTTTCGGGGAAAGAAGTATGACGGACTGGTGTATGTTCCAACTGATAATAAGGGCAACAAGGCAGGCACACCCATCCATGCCTCGGACATCGGTCGTGGTGTGGGCTATACTGCCGTACAGAACAGGATGCAGAAGTAGAAACAAGCTATCAAGCCATTGATATCAATCATAAGGTACAGGGTGTTACAAACAATGCGTACCTCTCCCCAGACAGAGGAAGAACTTCGGCAAAGACTGGAGGAACAAGGCTTGCGTGCAGTAATCTGAAAGAACGAAAGTGGACGTATCTATGGCATTACCTTTATTGATGATAAAGCGGGAATTGCGCTCAATGGTTCTCGATTAGATAAGGGATATGCCGCCAATGTATTCAATGGCTATTTCTCTAATCCTGCTCATAACCCATTCTTGGACGAAACGCTGTATGGCAGACTTTCTGTCCGTTTGGAACAATCGGTAACTGTCCAGCCTTTACAATCCAATGCAGAAGAGGGGGATAACCTTGTCGATGAACTTATCGAGGATATGGTGGGCGACTCATTCACATCTACGGGCAATGATGATTGGAAGGAAGCGGCTTGGCAGCGTAAACTTCGCAGGCAAAGCAAAGTCAACCTCAGACGGAGGAAAAGATAGGTAAGGTATTTCAAACTTTGTTTGAACAACATTCAAACGCAATTCAAATAATTATAATACAACAAATATAAAGGCAATATAACTATGGCACAAGAAGATGATTTAAGGGCATTGGGTAAAGTTATGGACTTTATGCGGGGCATATCGGTGATATTCCTCCTTATCAACTGTTATTGGTTCTGCTACGAGGCATTTCAGCAGTGGCACTTCACACTTGGTATCATCAACAAGATACTGATGAACTTCCAACGTACAACGGGCTTGTTCTCATCCATCCTTTGGACAAAACTCTTTTGTGTGGTATTTCTTGCTTTGTCCTGCCTTGGAACAAAGGGCGTGAAAGAGGAGAAAATCACGTGGCCGAAGATTTGGACAGTGCTTTTCTCCGGATTTGTCTTTTTCTTTCTCAACTGGTGGCTGTTGGCATTGCCCATCGGCAAGATTGGAGCGGCTTCGCTCTATATCTTTACGCTTTCCGTTGGCTATATCTGCCTGCTGATGGGTGGTGTGTGGATGAGCCGACTGCTCAAAAACAATCTGATGGACGATGTATTCAATACGGAGAACGAGAGCTTCATGCAGGAAACGCGATTGATGGAAAATGAATACTCTGTCAATCTCCCTACACGTTTTTACTATAAGAAGAAGTGGAACAAAGGTTGGATTAACGTGGTCAATCCATTTCGTGCCTCGATGGTGCTCGGAACTCCGGGTTCTGGCAAGTCTTACGCCATTGTGAACAACTATATCAAGCAGCAGATTGAAAAAGGCTTTGCCATGTATATCTACGACTACAAGTTCCCAGACCTTTCTGAGATTGCTTACAATCACTTGCTTCATCATTTGAATGCCTACAAGGTAAAACCACAGTTCTATGTCATCAGCTTTGATGACCCAAGAAAGTCGCACCGCTGTAATCCCATCAATCCAGCCTTTATGACAGACATCTCAGATGCCTACGAGAGTGCCTACACCATTATGCTCAACCTTAACCGTTCGTGGATACAGAAGCAGGGGGATTTCTTTGTGGAGTCGCCAATTATCCTGTTGGCTGCCATCATCTGGTTCCTGAAAATCTATGAGAATGGGAAGTATTGCACATTTCCTCATGCGATAGAGTTTCTTAACCGTCCCTACGCACAGATATTCCCGATACTTACTTCCTACGATGAGCTTTCCAATTACCTTTCGCCTTTCATGGACGCTTGGGAGGGTGGCGCACAGGACCAGTTGCAGGGACAGATAGCCAGTGCCAAGATACCGCTATCTCGTATGATTTCACCTGCTCTTTATTGGGTGATGACAGGCGATGATTTCTCGCTCGACATCAATAACCCTAATGAGCCGAAAGTGCTTGTAGTTGGTAACAATCCTGATCGACAGAATATTTATTCAGCTGCACTCGGACTTTACAATAGCCGTATCGTGAAGCTCATCAATAAGAAGAAGCAGCTCAAATCGTCTGTGATAATCGACGAGCTGCCTACCATTTACTTTCGTGGACTTGATAATCTTATCGCTACTGCCCGAAGCAATAAAGTTGCCGTATGTTTGGGCTTTCAGGACTTCTCACAACTTACCCGTGATTATGGCGACAAAGAGAGCAAGGTAATACAGAACACTGTAGGTAACGTGTTCTCCGGGCAAGTGGTAGGAGAAACAGCCAAGACACTTTCTGAGCGATTTGGAAAGGTGCTTCAGCAACGGCAGTCCATGACCATCAACCGCAATGACAAGTCTACTTCCATTTCTACGCAGATGGACAGTCTTATACCTGCATCCAAAATCAGTAATCTTACGCAAGGAATGTTTGTGGGGGCAGTGTCAGACAACTTTGATGAGCGTATTGACCAAAAGATTTTCCATGCGGAGATAGTCGTGGACAGTGTAAAAGTCTCTGCTGAGATGAAAGTTTATCAGTCTATACCCACTATTGCAGACTTCAAAAACGAAGATGGCTCCGACAATCTCAAAGAGACTATCGAAGCCAACTATCATAAAATAAAACAAGAAATCCTCTTCCTCGTGGATTCTGAGATTGAACGAATAAAGAATAATCCAGTTCTTACTCATTTAATAAAAACGTAAGTTCAATATGAGCTATATTCAGGTTCTTCCGTTAAATGCGTAGACGCCTATCATGTGTTATGCATATAGCCGTAATGTGAAGTATTCCTCATTTCTGAATCCGTATATCTGTCTTTTCAGAACCTTTATTTTTTTGTTAATACCTTCTATTGTTCCATTTGTTATATAATTGTCATACCATGCTAAAATGTATGTCTTATATGCTCTAATAGTCGATGCCATCTTCATTAATGGCTGTACTTTAGATTCTATAGCTTGCTTTACCCATTCATCCAACACAGCTTTAGCTTTTTGCTTACTACACTGATTCCATATTTCGGCGTAATGGACATTTGGTAGGCTGAAACCTCTCGGGTTTTAGTAATGGACATTTGGTAGGCTGGTTATTCCAGCCTACTTTTTTGTATTTATGAATCCATCTATAAACATCTTCTTGTTAGCTTCATTCAATCCATTATGATTATGCAGTGCTCTTTTAAGTTGTGAGTTAAATCCTTCCAACAGGTTTGTTGTATTAGGTATTTGTATATCTGGATGCTGCTCGCACGTATAGAGCCATGGCAGATGTGTCTTAATAGAACGTCTTTCCGTTCTCAGTCTTCTGTGTGTATAAGTTGTCTTACCCGAGATTAGGAGAGTTCGTTCATTTAGGAACTCTTTCCATTTATCACACCATTTATCAAAAGCGGTTATAAACTCTTCTTTTCTCATAGAGAACATCCTTCTCATTAATGCCAATAGTTCAACGCCTGCAGGCAAATGTGGGTTGTTAGTAAGGAGTCTTCTAACTATCTGAAATTGGTGAAATTGACACATTTGTACGGGACAGAAACTTATAGCTTGTAAAAGTCCTATATGCCCATCACACACCACTGCTTTTATCATAGTTCCACGTTTCGCAATATACCAAAGTCCATCAAGATAATCTCTGTTAGTTTCGTTTTTGACAAACTTGCGATAGAGTATTTTGCCTGATGAAGCATCCTGAAAAAGCATCACCCCAAATGTCCTGGAAAAGTATGTTGTATCCAATATTATTACTGCAGATTTGGGGTAAGTAGCAGTAAAGCTATCTACCACTAAGCTCAACCTACGTCGTATGGTTCGCTCTGAACATTTATAAAGAGTGGATAGATCAGATATCGTTCGATTTGCCGTCAGATAGTCATTCCATAGAGAAATATTATTTATACGCAGACCACCTTGAAATTGTCTACCACAATCCTTGCAGGAATACATCTGAACAGAACGTCGATGCCCATTCTTTTTAACATTTGAGCTATTACAGAAGATACAGTTTTTTATTCATAGGTTTTCAAATGCTGCAAAGGTAGTAAATAAAAGAATTCCGAGAGGTTTCAGCCTACCAAATGTCCATTACGCCCATATTTCCTTAAGATATTCTTTGAGATAATAGGCAATCATCGGTGGGCGGTTTAAGCTCAAGGCATTCTCCAGTCTATTTCTGTGTTATGGTCAAAAATATCATTTCCATTTCTGAGTAACAACCAACGTGTTCCTTTGATTACTTCACACTTGTTGATGTCCTTTTCCTCATGCCATAACAGTCACCTTAGTAAGTCCAGCTTTTCATTCATAAGCTTGGTTACCTTGTATATGCTGCAGAAAGATCTGTACATACTGCTTGCATATGTTCTTTGGCATTGCCGAACCGTTCCCAAAATCCATCAAGGACCTTCTTGCCATTGCTATCACCGACATAAACAATATGACCATTATCCAAATCTACAACTATGGTCTTGTATACATGCCCCTTATGAGTGGCAAACTCATCAATGGAAATACGTCTTAACATGGAAAGGTCTGGGTTAGAGTAATTTGACGGTAGAAACTCCATCTGTATATTACGTACTACATCCCAAGATACCTGTAGGAACCATGATATATCTTGAATTGTTGCAAAGCGAGACAGGTCAAGCACCATATTTGCAAAAGCTATTGTATACCGACGTTTTCCTTTCGTAAAGTCGATGTTTTCTTGTTTAATACAGCCGCAGTCGTGACATTGAATACGATGTACACGCATATCCAGATAGGTCTTACTAAAACCTATAGGCACACTTATAAAGCGACGAACATGGCTACCGTTACGATTAATATTATGACTTCCACATATAGGACAACAAAGTTTTTCCTTTGGAGTTTGGATTTCTAAAACTAAGTTGTTACCTTCGTAGCAGTCTTGTTGGAAGACGCCTAAAGCGTTTTACATTATGCTGGTATTCATGTTCTTGAAGTTTAGTCACTACAAAGATACATAATACCAGCTTTTTTATATATAACTTATGAGATATATTACCCCCTCTGTACGTCCTCTGAGAAGAAGAATGTATATAAAAGAAAAGTATCATAACTGCTTGTAGATATGATACTTACATATTTGTTAGGATTTCTCTGTTGGTCTGTTCAGAGTACCTAAAGCGGAGAGAGAGGGAAATGGACTTCTATACAAAATAATTAAAGATTTATATCAAATCATGTCAAAGTTATCAGAACATCAAGAAGTTACTGATATAATTTGATATGATGTTTTATTTATTGATAACTTAGGTTCTAATACTCCGTGAGAAAAAGTGGGTCAAACAGTGGGTCAATTTTTAGGGGGCAAAAACACCTACATTATTTCATAACTTGTGAGGTTTCGGGAAAATATTTTACAACAAATAAAAGTAGGTCAAATCTGAATGCTTGTACGCTTGCATATAAATGTAAATCTCATATCTACAGTATATTACGTAATTATATTATTGTGCCATTGGTAATATCCCATACTTAAAAAAGGAGAATTGTTCTCATTAAAGAACTATATTAGTGGATTTCAATTATTGGTACCTAAGATAATAAAATTGCTATATGAATGTCTTTCTAACTGCGAGTACAATCTTTTTTACCATTTTCTTTTTCCTGCTACACTA